>Ga0131853_10003088_pt1 | contig 29882 bp, 32 predicted proteins | sample TergutLab28metaG_FD_92764 | JGI IMG/M metagenome (GOLD analysis project Ga0131853, IMG submission 92764) | Labiotermes labralis P1 segment gut microbial communities from Petit-Saut dam, French Guiana - Lab288 P1 (version 2) (version 2) | ecosystem: Host-associated > Arthropoda: Insects >... | reverse complement strand
GACGCCGTCGAGGACAGCGTCGTCCCGTTCGCGGAGTCCTTCCTCACCGGCGAGCCCCAGGACTACATGTCCCGCTTCCTCAACCGCCGCACTCGGAAAGCCAGCGGCTGAGCGTCACGTAGTCCGTGTCGCGGAGCCCCACGACGGAGTTGACCCGGTGCAGCAGCGCGTCTTCGGGATAGTTGTCGGCCACCCAGTCCTGGTCGGCCTCGGTCAGCTCGTCATCGATCCAGGCGAACGGCCGTCCTTCCGCCCAGCGGACCAGCGCCCGGGTCTTCCAGTGCAGCCCGAGGTCCTCGTCGTAGACGGCTTCCACGATGGATGGCTCCGGCCAGGTCACCACGTCCAGCTCCGGGAGGCCCAGGATCGGCCCGACATAGGAGTTCGCGTGATGCTCCCAGGCCGTCGCCCAGACCAGTTCGCAGCCGAGCTTCTGAAGCCGGGGCCCGTGCGCCGGGTTCACCCTGGCCAGGAGCGGGTTCCCGGCGGCCGGCTCCTGGTAGGCGGGATACCAGTCCGGCGGCCCCCCGAAGGGAATCAACGGCCCGTCAACGTCGAGGAAAAGCAGCGGCCGGCCCACGACGCAACGGTACTCCGCCCGAAAAGCATTTGACGCCGATGTGACGATGACGGTGTGCGTATCACTGAATACGACGTCGGGGCGGGAGCCTACGGGGTCGCGATCGCTCGCGACGGGGCCGTCTGGACGACTCTCGTCGAACGCGGGGAACTGGCCCGGGTGGCCCCGGACGGTACGGTCAGCCATGTCCGGCTGGACGCCGGGGACTGCCGCCCCATGGTCCTGGCCCACGGTCCGGACGCAGCCCTGTGGTTCAGCCGCGGCGACGGTCTCCTTGGCCGCGTCGCCCCGGACGGAGACGTTTCGTCCCGGCCGACGCTGACGGCGGAGGGCGCGCCCTACGGCCTGTGCGCTGGCCCCGGCCGGGCCCTGTGGTACACGCTGCTGGGCGGTGCCGACCGGATCGGGCGGATAGCCGAAGACGGGCGGCACGACGAGTTCGGTGTTCCGCCCGGCAGCATGCCGTCGATCATCTGCCCTGGGCCTGCGGACACCCTGTGGGTCACGCTCAACCAAGCCAACGCGATTGCCCGGGTCACCGCCGACGGAACCATCACGACCCGCGGGCTGCCTACCGCCGACGCGGGCCCCGTCGGTATCGACGCGAACCGGGACGCCGCCTGGTTCGCCGAGATCAACGCCGGCCAGGTCGGTCGTATCGCCGCCGACGGAACCATCGCCGAGTTCCCGCTGCCGGACCGGACCAGCCGCCCGCACGCGGTGGCGGTGACCGCCGACGGCGGCTGCTGGGTCACCCTGTGGGCCGCCAGCTCGGCAGTCCGCCTCAGCCCTGAGGGCGAAGTCACCGCCGAAGCCCGCTTCCGCCCCGGCGCCGAACCCCACGGACTGGCGATCGCCGCCGACGCCTCCCTGTGGGTGGCCCTGGAAACCGGAATCCTGGCGCACATCGAGGACCTGCCTGTACCGGCCGCTCGCCCCTGACCATCCCAGCCCGGGAAAGGGACCCGAGACCAAAGGGACCCGAGACCAGCGGCCCCCGGCCGACCGCCCGCGCCATGTACCCGCACCCCGGGCCGCTTGTAAAGGTTTTGGCCCAGGCCTTGACCCTGGTGGCTTATTAACGGCAGACCGGGTTCTGCTCTTCGAAAATCGCCGTTGTTCTGGCCGTTGCGGCCGGGCGGGTCAGCCCGGTCTCCTGGCTGTGCTGTCCAGCGAGACTACGGTCACCTGACCGCGACAGCGGGCCCCGGCCCGAGCATGGCCCCGCACCACAGCGGGCCATGACCGTCGGCCCGGGGGCGCGGGGGGACGTCCCCCCGTGGCCGCGGAGCGGCCAGCACCGGACACCGGGCAGTACCGGGAGAACTCTCCAAGGCCCGGGACCTCTCGGTCCCCGGCGTCCGCCGGCGTCGGGGATGCCAGGTCGCATCCGGTCCCGATCCGGCCAGCGATCACCCTCGATCTCCTCGATTGTGCCCGCGTAACGCTTACCCATCGCTGGATGACCATCTCTGGCCGAGGGCAGCGGCAGCATCCTGCAAGACGGTCGCGAGCTCTTCCGCTGGGATCTCGGCCGCGAAGACCGCTCCTGCATGCTCCGGGTGACGCTGCAGATGTTCGTCCCGCCAGAACTCCGCGGTGATCACCAGACGCTCGCCGTCCCGGAACAGATACGTGACCACGTTGTCCGTTGTCGGTCCCCAGCGGAGGAACCACCACTGTTCTCTCCGTTCGCCATCCTCCGCCTGCAGCCGCCGGTGAGCCGCCTCAGGCGGCAAGCCAGGAAAGGGCGGTGGCAGGCGATTGACGGAGTCGAGCCCTGCACGGTCACTACGCAGGCTCTCCAGTAGCTGCGGGACGTAGGCCATATCGTCATCGCAGGTCAGATGCTGCCCCGCGAGCCAGACGTCCACCCGGCGCAGGCCTCCGCTCCGCTCGCCCAGTTCCAGGGCGAAACGGTCCTTACTCCCCACCAAGTGCGTCAATCGTCTCTCCCCGCCCCTCATCGCAGACAGGCCATCTTGACATGTCTCCAACTTTGATCTATTCGATCATGAATTCCCACAAGATCAATTTGACTATGGATACATTCGATGTCACTATCGAATGTAAGGACCTAAGAGAGCATCAGGGGGAGGTGGTCCAGGGTGTGCATCGCAGGCGACGGGAGTCCGGGCAGCGTCGGTGAGGCGCTGGCGATGGCGGAGGCCGCCCTGGACTTCCTCAACGGGCCCGCGCGGGACGAGATCGACCCGGCGGCGCTGAGCGAGATCCTGCTGACGCTCTCGGGGATCGGCGCCAAGTACTCCGCGGCGTGGAACGCCTGCCTGTCCCGCTTCGACGCGAACGACTGCCACGACAGCGAGGGCTACCCGACCTCGGCCTCCTGGCTGGCCCACAAGACGCAGACGACGTTCCCGGCGGCCCGCGGCCAGGTGAAGCAGATGCGGCAGGTGACGGCCCGGCCCGCTCTGGACGAGGCGATGGCCGCCGGACTGCTGTCGCTGTCGTGGGCGCGGGAGATCATCGGCCTGACGAAGCCACTGCCGCCGGAGATGCGCGACGGGATCGACACTCTCCTGCTGGACGCGATGGCACGCGGGGCCGACCTGGACGACCTGAGGATGCTCATCCGGACGGCCATCGAGACCTGGAAGTCTCAGCAGCCCGACCCGGACGAGCCCGATGACGGGTTCGCCGACCGGGGCCTCACCCTGGATCCGACGTACGGTGGCGCCGGGCACATGCGCGGCGACCTGACGGCCGAATGCACCGCCGCGCTGCAGGCGGTGCTGGACGCCCTCGGAAAGAAGCAGGGCACCGAAGACGACCGCACCCAGGCCCAGCGGTATCACGACGCTCTCCAGGAGGCGTGCGAACTGCTGATCCGGGCGAAGATGACCCCGGACCGGGCCGGCGCCGACACCCGCATCGACGCTGTCGTCTCTCTCGCGGAACTGCTCGGCCTTCCCGGCGCCACCGCTATCGAAGACGCGTGGCTGGCCGCCGGGGCCGCCGCCGGCCACCACGTGTTCCTGTCCGGAACGGCCGCCGAGACGATTTCCTGCGACGCTCTCATCACGCCGGTAGTCACCGGCGGCGCGGACTGGAACGTCATCACCGAGATCATCGAAGTCGTCGCCGGCGCCCTCACCGGGCACCGGCCCGCCGGCACCACCGAGAACCCGAGCGTGCCGCCCCTGGGATTGTCGCCCGAGGAATGGGAAGCGCTGCAGCACGCGGTCGCGAAACTGTCGATCGGATTCGTGTCCGGACCCGGCGGGCTGGCCTCGGCCCTCCGCACCGGCCTGCTGGGGCACCCCTGCAACAGCCGGTCACTGCCGCTGGACGTGGGCTTCGCGCAGTCGATCCCCGACGCTATCCGCCGCGCCGTCATCCGCCGGGACCAGAGATGCCGCTGGCCCGGCTGCGACCGCCGCCCCGCCCAGTCCGACGTCCACCACGTCAAACATAAGAAAGACGGCGGGCCGACCAGCGTCGACTCATGCGTGACGCTATGCCAGTATCATCACGACATCTGCGTGCACAGGTGGGGCTGGGCGATCGATCTCCTGCCCGACGGAGAAGTGCGTGTCACCAGCCCTGACGGCCGGGTCCTGCGCAGCCACCCCCCGCCGCCCGCCCGGGCCGCCTGACCGATACCGCCCCGGACGGCCTCAGGCACCCCGCGCGCGACAACCAGGGGCACTGCCCGCCGCCGAAATAGACGGGTACCCGCGACCGGGATCAGCTTCCCTCCGGCCGCGGGTACCGGCATGCCCGCGGCCGCCATTCGCGGTCGAGGATGGCGAAGTCCCACTCGCTGCTCCACCTGCCCTTGAACCACTCGTTCTCGGTCAGGGTCGCTTCCAGCCGCATGCCCAGTTTGCGCAGGACGGCGGCGGACGCCGGGTTCCGCTGGTCGACGCGAGCGGTCACCCGGTGCACCCCGAGGCCCTGGTCAGCGTCAAAGGCAAGGGTCAGCAGCGCCGCCGAAGCCTCGGTCGCGTAACCGTGGCCCTGGTGGTCCGGGTGAATCACGTACCCGATCTCCGCGTTGGTCTCATCGGTCCAGGCCAGCATCACGTCCCCGACGACCAGGCCGGTCTCCGTGACCTCGATGGCGAGGGTGATCTCCTGCCCCGGCCCGGTCGCGGTGGAACGACCCATTCCGGGCTCGGCGAGACGGCGGGCAATGTCCTGGCGGGTGCGCGGCTCACGCGGGATCTACCAGCAGACTTCCGGCAGCGACTGGTAGGCGTGCAGGGCCTCCAGGTCATCGACGGGATCGATCGGGCGCAGCCGAAGCCGCGCGGTCTCGATCGGATACGCGGGCGTCACCGCGCGGGAGAGCATGGGCTTACGCTAACGAACCGTTCACCGCATTTCCAGAACGCGCTTCCACCATCAACGAGCCATGCGGAACCGCGCGGCAGTTCTTCGCGCACGCCCGGCAGGCTATCGCCGCGGGCGCCGGGACGTCAGCGGTCTGCCGCGGCCCGGACCTCCGAGCGGCCCTGGGATTGCCACCAGCGCCGGGCCTCGGAGCCGGCTGCCTCTTCGCTGGACGGGCGGGACGGGAGGTCGTGGTCCAGCACCTTCTCGGCGTACTTGGACTCGGCGTACCGCCCGGTCAGGGTCCAGACCGTGAAGCGGCGGCCCCAGTCCCAGTCCACGGCGTAGTTCTTATCCTCATCGCTCCAAACCGTTGCCATGCCATGTCGCTGCCCGGGGATCCGGGAAGCATTCATTGCATTTCTAGAATCCGCTTCTAGCATGGGCAGGTATGGGAGCTCTTGACGGCCGGGTGGCCATCGTGACCGGGGCGAGCCGGGGCATCGGGGCGGAGATCGCTCGCCGGTTCGCGGCCGAGGGGGCCGCCGTCGCGGTCGCGGCGCGGACCGCTGACGCCCGCGCTCACCCGCTCGGCGGCAGCATCACCGAGACGGCCGGGCAGATCGAGGCGGCGGGCGGCACCGCGGTGGCAATCCAGGCCGACCTGTCGGTGACCGAGGAGCGGGAGCGCCTGGTCACCGAGGTGGCCGAGCAGCTCGGCGCCCCCGACATCCTGGTCGCTAACGCGGCCGTCACGTACTTCACCCGGGTGGAGGACTTCGCTCCCCGCCGCTATGAGCTCATGTTCGAGGTCCAGGTCGCCGCGCCGTTCCACCTCGCCCAGCTGGTGATCCCGCACATGCGGGAGCGGGGGCGCGGCTGGATCCTGAACATCTCCTCCCGCGCGGGCCGCCACCCCGAACTGCCTCCAAGCCAGCTCGCCCGGCGGGGCTCCACGGTCTACGGCATGTGCAAGGCCGCCCTGGAACGGTTCTCCACCGGCCTGGCCGCCGAACTGTACGACGACGACATCGCGGTCAACGCCCTCTCCCCCTCCCGCGTGGTCCCCACCCCGGGCACGGTCTTCCACCACCTGACCACCTGGGACGACCCGGAGGCGGAACCGGCCCGGGTCATGGCCGAGGCCGCCCTCCGCCTGTGCCGCGCCGAGCCGAAGACCCTCACCGGCCGGGTCACCTATTCCCGGCCTCTCCTGGAGGAACTGGGCGCGGAGATCCCGGGCTGATGCGGGCACCGTTCCCGGCGCCGGTCCCCGGGCCGAGGGCCCCGGAGGGACAGGTTCGGATCGACTGTCACCTGCACACCGTCGCGTCGGGCGACTCGGCGCTGACGCTGGACCAGCTGGCCGAACGCGCGAAGAGCACCGGCCTGGACGTCATCTGCGTCACCGACCACAACGTGACCGAAGCGGCTGAGGAAGCCCAGGTCCGTCAGGAAGAGCTCGGCGTCCGGATCATCGTCGGCGAGGAGATCCGCACGCAGGCCGGTGACGTGATCGGCCTGTTCCTGACCGAACGGATCCCCTACGTGCTGCCGCTGCCCGAAGTCGTCACCCGGATCCGCGACCAGGGCGGCCTGGTCTACGTGCCGCACCCGTTCGACCCGGTCCGCTCCAGCCTCGGGCGGAAGCTGGAGCCGCTGTGCGCCGAGGGCGGCGTGGACGTCATCGAGGTCTTCAACTCAAAAATCACCGATCAGGCCCAGAACGGGCTGGCCGCTACCGTGGCCGCCGAGTACGGCATCCCGTCCGCTGCCGGTTCGGACGCGCACGACGCCGACGGGGTCGGCGCCGCCTACGTGGAACTGCCGGACTTCGACGGCCCGGCAGGGTTCCTCGAAGCGCTGCGGGGCGCGGCCCTGTCCGGGGAGCACCGCCCCCACGCGGTCCGCTACCCGCGCCGCGCCGCCCGGGGGTAGGTGGGCTGCCGGGCGGGGGGTAGGTGCCTGCCGCGCGGGGGTAGGTGCCCCGGGCGGTTACAGCCCGATGCGGGTGGCGAGACGCTCGCGGTGGTGGGCGCCGTCGCCGAGGAACAGCTCGCTGGACTTGGCCCGCTTGAAGTACAGGTGGGCGTCGTGTTCCCAGGTGAAGCCGATGCCCCCGTGGATCTGGATGTTCTCGGCGGCGGCGTGGAAGAACGTCTCCGACGCGTAGGCCTTCAGCATCGAGGCCAGGACCGGAATCTCGTCGGGGGACTCGGTGACCGCGGCCGCGGCGTAGGCGACGGCGGCCCGCAGGGAGCCGGTTTCGGTGAGCAAGTCGGCGCAGCGGTGCTTGATCGACTGGAACGATCCGATCGGCCGGTCGAACTGGTGGCGGACCTTCCCGTAGGCCACCGCCATGTCCAGGACCCGCTGGGCGCCCCCGAGCTGCTCGGCGGCCAGGGCGATCGCGGCGATGTCCAGGGTGCGGTCCAGGACTCCGGCGGCGTCGCCCGGGGACCCGATCAGCCGGGCGGGCGCGCCGGTGAACTCGAGCCGGCCCAGTTTGCGGGTCTGGTCCAGGGCGGGCAGTTCCGCCCGGGTCAGCCCTGGTGCCGTGCCTTCGACCGCGAACAGGGACAGGCCCGCGTCGGTGTTCGCGCTGACCAGGATCAGCCCGGCCGTGGCCCCGTCCAGGACGAAGCTCTTGTGTCCGGTGAGGGTCCAGCCGGATCCGTTCTTGACGGCGGCGGTCGCGCCGGACGCCGGGTCCCAGGAGGCGCCGTCCTCGGCGAACGCCAGGGTGGCGATGGTCTCCCCGGAGGCGATGGGCGGCAGGAGGTCGGCCCGGGCGCTCTCGTCCGGGCTGTGCAGGAGGGCGGTCGCGGCCAGGACGGCGCTGGCCAGGTACGGGCCGGTGTACAGGGCGGCGCCGAGTTCCTCCAGGGCGATGGCCTGCTCGGCGAAGGTGAACCCGGCGCCTCCGTAGGCCTCGGGGATGGCCAGGCCCTGCAGGCCCAGTTGCCGGCCGGCCTGGTCCCACACCGCCTGGTCAAGGCCGTCGGGGGTCTCCATGAGCTCGCGGACTCGCGGCAGGGGCGCGTGGTCGGCCAGGAACCTCCGGACCGAGGCGCGCAGTTCTTCGTGTTCTTCGCTGACACCCAGGTTCATCGTCTGCTCCTAATAACGCCGTGACTTCGCCGGTGACGACCAGGACGTCGAGGGCCTCGACCTGGTGTCCGTCCACTCGCAGGGGGTTCACTTCCAGGGTCCGCAGGGTGCCGCCCAGAGACAGGGCGGCATGGCCGATCCCGGCGATGGCCCCGGCCACCGCGTCGAGATCCGCTGGAGGGCCGCCGCGCGCGCCGCGCAGCAGCGAGGCACCGCGCAGTTCGCCCAGCATCGCCTTGATCTCCCCGGTGTCCGCCGGGAGAACGCGCAGGGCGGTGTCGTTGAGGACTTCCACCCAGACACCCCCCAGGCCGACGGCGAGGACGGGGCCGAACGTCGGGTCGACCGTCACCCCGGCCAGCAGTTCCACGCCGCCGGATCGCATCGGCGTCACCAGCACGCCGTCGATGACGGCGCCGCCGACGGCCGCGCCGGCGTCGGTCACCTTGGCGTAGGCGGCCCGGACCTCGGCGTCGGTCGCCAGGCCGAGGGCGACGCCGCCGATGTCGGACTTGTGGGTGATCTGGGCCGAGCAGACCTTCAGCGCGACCGGCAGGCCGGCGTCCCGCGCGAGGGCGACGGCCTCGTCCGCGGACGTGGCCAGCCCGCCGGGGACGACCGGGACTCCGGCGCCGGCGAGAAGGTCACGGGCCTCGGCCTCGGACCAGGGGCCGCCGGCGGCCGCGACCCGGGTCGGGACCGGCGCCGTGCCGACGGCGCCCGCGAACCCGCCGGGGAAACCGAGCCGGGCCGTGCCGCGGTTCTGCGTCCAGCGGACGGCGTGGCCGAGGGCCCGGACGCCCAGGTCCAGCCCGGGCAGGAGGAACAGGCCGTTCTTCGTGAGCTGCTGCCGGCCGTAGTCGCTGACGTTCACGCAGGTCGACCCGATCGGGATCACCGGGACGGGGGCGGACCGCGCCTTCTCCGCCACGTAAGCGACCCGCCGTTCCAGGCGGGCGGCCATGGCCTCGTCCGGCGGCCTCGCGTCGGGCAGGTTCAGCCCGTTGTAGATGACGAAGTCCAGTCCGGGATCGCTGACCGCGGCGTCGAGCGCGTAGTCAACCGGGAGAAGACCGCCGGCGCCGGCGACGTTCGCCAGCTGGTAGCCGGTGACGTCGAGCGGGTTCTTGGCGGTGACGAAATCCGGGATGTGCGGGGTGATCGCGTCGGAGGTTTCCGGCGCGAACGGCGGGATCTCGATGCCTTCGGCACTGGCCGCGTCGGCGACGATGTCGCAGGCGCCGCCGGAAGCGGTGAGGACGCCCATCCGCCGGCCGGCCGGGTGCCGGCCGTAGCCGAGCAGCGCCGCGGTGGACAGGAGTTCCTCCAGGCTGGTCACGCGGATGACGTTGAGCTGGCGCAGCGCGGCGTCGACGACCGCGTCGTCGCCGGCGACCGATCCGGTGTGGGCGAGGGCCGCTTCCTGCCCGGCCGGGCTGGAGCCGACCTTCAGGGCGACGACGGGCTTGCCCGCGGCGTCGGCCCGCATGGCCATCGCCGCGAACCGCTCCGGGTCGCCGATCTCCTCCAGGAACAGGGCGATGACCCTGGTCGCCTCGTCCTCGATGAGGTACTCGATGACGTCGGCGGTCTTCATCATGGACTCGTTGCCGACCGAGGTGAGGACGGACAGGCCGATGGCCTGGGAGCGGGCGAAGGAGAGCACGACGCTGGCCAGGGCGCCGCTTTGCAGGACGACGCCGACTGGCCCGGCGGTGAGCGGCGGGGGCAGGGTGAGCGCGTAGGGGGCGGCCCGGGTGTGCGCGTTGAGGAAACCCAGGCAGTTCGGGCCGAGCAGGGTGATGTCGTTGGCGACGGCCCGGGCGACGAGGGAATCCTCGATCCGTGCTCCTTCCTCGCCGACCTCGCGGTAGCCGGAGGCGAGGACGATCGCGTTCTTGATCCCCGCGGCGCCCATGTCGTCCAGGACGCCTTCCACGGCGGGCAGCGGGGCCAGGATGAACGCCAGGTCCACGGGTTCGGTCAGGTCGCGGAGGTTCCGCGTGACCGGGCGGCCGAACGCGGTCTCCGCCCGGGGGTGGACCGGGATCAGGGGGCCGTCGAACCCGGTGACCTGGCAGCTGGTGACGATGAACCGGCCCCAGCCGGAGTTGTCGGACGCCCCGACCGTGGCGATGGATCGCGGCGCGAAGAACGAACGCAGCCGCTCCGGCGTGACCAGGGCGCGGGACGCCTCGTGATTCAGCTCGTGCGGTTCAGCCACGGGCCGGCCGATTCTGCACGCGGGGTTCCTTCGGCAGTCCCAGGGCGCGCTCGCCGATGATGTTGCGCTGGATCTCGCTGGTGCCGGAGTAGATGGTGCCCGCCCGGCTGGCCAGGAAGACCTGCTGCCATTCGCTGACCGGATAGCCGTCGCCTTCCGGGCGCAGCAGCCCGTCGCCGCCCTCGATCGCCATGGCGATCTCGCCGAGCCTGCGGTGGTACTCCGACCAGAACAGCTTCGCGACCGACGCCTCCGGGCCGGGCTGCTTCCCGGCGGCGACCTGGGCCAGGTTCCGCAGGCCGCTGAACCGCATGAGCTGCACCTGGGTGTAGGCCCAGGCCAGCTGCTGCCGGACCAGCGGGTCGGTGTCCTTGCCCCTCTTGCGGGCGGCGGCCGCCAGTTCCCAGAACTCCCGCTCGTACGCGAGGTGCTGGACGGTGGCGCGGCCGCCGCGCTCGTTGCCGAGGGTGGTCATGGCGACCTTCCAGCCGTTGCCGAGGCCGCCGATGACGTTGAACAGCGGGGCGCGGACCCCGTCGAGGAAGTCCTCGGCGAACTCCGACGCCCCGGACATCTGCTTGATCGGACGGTAGGTGACGCCGGGCGCGGTGAAGTCGATGAGCACGTACGACAGGCCGGCGTGCTTGGGCACGTCCGGGTCGGTCCGGCAGACCAGGAACATCCGGTTGGCGGTGGACGCCCCGGACGTCCAGACTTTCTGGCCGCTGATGACGATCTCGTCGCCGTCGACGACGCCGCGGGTCTCGACGGCGGCCAGGTCCGAGCCGTGGTCGGGCTCGGAGAAGCCCTGGCAGTAGCGGTCCTCTCCGGAGATGATGCGGGGCAGGAAGTGGGCCTGCTGCTCCGGGGTGCCGTGCACGATGATGGACGGCCCGGCCAGGGACTCCCCCATCCCCCGGGAGACCCGGGGAACGCCGGCCCGGTGGAACTCCTCGTTCAGCACGGCCACCCGGACGGCGTCGAGGCCCTGCCCGCCGAACTTCTCCGGCCACTGGGGGCAGATCAGCTTCGCCTCGGCCAGTTTCGCCGACCATTCCGCGTAGGCGGGGTGGGCCATGGCCTTGGCCATGGCGGTGGCCTGTCCGCTGCCGGCGCCCTGCGGGGCGTGCCAGTCGTACAGTCCGGGCAGTTCCGGCGGCGCCTCGGCCTCGATCCACGTCCGCAGGCTGGCGCGGTACTCCGCGATCTCGGGTCCGAGGTCGAGTTCCATGGACATCCTCCTGCGCGCGAGCTAATCCTAGAATCGAATTCTAGATAGCGGTCCGGCGCCGTCAAGAGCCCGGGAATTTCTTTTCCGGAGGTGTCCATCTGACCGGATCCCGTTCGTCGCCCTAGCGAAACGAGCCCGCAGCGGGCTCCAGGCGAACGGAGAACACGATGCTTCCCACGAACTCCTACCAGCTCTACACTGCTGCTGAGCGGCGGCCCGAGGACCTTCCCTCCGCCCAGATCGCGGCCGGGCTGCGGGACCTGCGGCTCCGGATCCGGCGGGCCCTGTCCAGCAGCGGCCGATAGGGAGACAGCGATGCGGTACGCACTCATCCACAGCATGGACCCGGACCTGGCCCCGGCCACGCCGGAGGCGTTCCGGGCCGACCGCGCGCATGCCGCCTCCTGGGCCGGCGAACTGGACGCCGCCGGGGTTCGCCTGCACGGCAGCCGCCTGCACCCCGACTACGCCACCACGGTCCGGGTCCGGGACGGCAGGACCCTCATCACCGACGGGCCGTTCGCCGAGACCAAGGAGCAGATCGCCGGGTACGACGTGCTCGAGTGCGGCAGCCTGGACGAGGCCGTGCGGCAGGCGGGCCGGCACCCCGCTCCGCCCATCGGGACGACCGAGGTCCGGGCCTTCCCCGCGCACGCCCCGGGCGGGCGCCTGACCGGGCCGGCGGAAGGCAAGACCCGGTACCTGCTGCTGGTGGTCACCGACCCGTCGGTCGACCCGGCGGTGTTCGAGGACCTGCCCTCGGTCGACGCGTGGGTGGCCGAGACGGACGGCGCGGGGATCCGGGTGTTCGGCAGCGAACTGGAGCCGCCGGAGACCGCCCGCACCGTCCGCGAGCGGGACGCCAGCATCCTCGTGACCGACGGGCCGTTCGCGGAGACGAAGGAGCAGATCGCCGGGTTCGACCTCCTCGACTGCGCCGACCTGGACGAAGTCCTCGAAATCGCGGCGCGGCACCCGATGGCGCGCGGCGGGATCCTGGAGGTGAGACCCCTCTGGGACGGGAACGAGCGGTAGCCGAGCAGGCCGCGGCGGAGGCGTTCCGGACCGAATGGGGACGCCTCAACGCGGCGCTCATTCACTACACCGGGGACTGGGACCTGGCCGAGGAATGCGCTCAGGAGGCGTTCGCGCAGGCCCTGGTGCGCTGGCCGGACGACGGCGTGCCGGACCGGCCGGGCGCGTGGCTGATGACCGTCGCCCGGAACAAGGCGCTGGACCGGCTGCGGCGCGCCGGCACGCACCGGGCCAAGATCGAGGAGCTGGCCGTGATGGCGAGCCGGGAAAGCGATGCCCCCGATGACACTGACGACAGCGGGATCCCCGACGAACGGCTCCGGCTGATCTTCACCTGCTGCCACCCGGCCCTCGCCGCCGAGGCCCGGGTCGCGCTGACGCTGCGGACGCTGACCGGGCTGACCACCGCCGAGATCGCCCGGGCCTTCCTGGTCCCGGAGGCGACAATGGCCAAGCGCCTCGTGCGGGCCAAGGGCAAGATCGCGCACGCGAAGATCCCGTACCGGGTGCCGCCCGCCGCCGCGCTGCCCGAACGGGTCCCGGGTGTCCTGGCGGTCCTGTACCTGGTGTTCAACGAGGGCTACTCGGCCAGCGCCGGGGCCGATCTCATCCGGCGGGACCTGTGCGACAAGGCCATCGGCCTGGCCCAGGTTCTGGCGGACCTGATGCCGGAGGAGCCGGAAGCCCGCGGGCTGCTGGCCCTGATGCTCTTCCAGCATTCGCGGCGGGATGCCCGGACCGACGGCGCCGGGAACCTCATCACGCTGGAGGACCAGGACCGGTCCCGCTGGGACCACGGCCAGATCGAGCGGGCCCGCGCCTGCCTGGGGGACGCGCTCCTGCGCGGGGACCCGGGCCAGTACCAGGTGCAGGCGGCCATCGCCGGCTGTCACGCCACCGCGCCCGCCGCGGCCGGCACTGACTGGCCGGAGATCGCCCGGCTCTACCGGATCCTGTCGCGGCTCACCGGATCGCCGGTGGTGGAACTGAACCGGGCGGTCGCCGTGGCCATGGCCGACGGGCCCGCCGCCGGCCTGGCCATCACGGGAGAACTGGAGGTCGGCGGCACGCTCGACGGCTACTACCTGCTGCCCGCCACCCGGGCCGATTTCCTGCGCCGACTCGGGCGGAACGCCGAGGCGGCCGCCGCCTACACCGACGCCCTGGCCCTGGTCGGCACCGGGCCCGAGCGCCGTTTCCTTGAGGGACGGAAAGCACTGGTGACGACGGGGGAACCCTGATCCGTTCGGGATATAAGGATTTTCAGGACTTCGGCTGCCTCCCGAGGACGAGGGTGCCGGAGGTGGCGAACATGCCGCCGTTGCCGAGGACCACGCTGATGTCGGGCTGGCCGGCCTGGGCCGCCGCCTCGCCGCGGATCTGGCGAACGCCCTCCTGGATGGCGAACATGCCGTACATTCCGGTGTGGGTGTAGGACAGGCCTCCCCCGTTGGTGTTGAGCGGGAGGGAGCCGCCGGGCTCGGTGTTGCCCTCGGCGATGAACGGGCCCGCCTCGCCCTTCTTGACGAAACCGAGCGCCTCCAGGCCGTAGATCGGAACGTGCGCGAACGCGTCGTAGATCATCAGGTGGCCCACGTCGGCCGTGGTGATCCCGGCCTCCGCGAACGCGGCGGCCCCGGACAGGCGGAACGCCTTGGACTCGGTGAAGTCCTCCATCTGGGAGATCAGCGGGGTCTCGGCGGCCTCGCCGGTGCCGAGCACGTGGACGGGCGGCTTGGGGAAGTCCCCGGCCCGGTCGGCGGAGGTGACGATGAGGGCACCGCCGCCATCGGTGACCAGGCAGCACTCCAGCAGGTGGAACGGGTAGGCGACCAGGCGGGAGGCGAACACGTCCTCGACGGTGATCTCGTCGCGGAACATGGCGCGGGGGTTCCTCGCCGCCCACTTTCGCTGCGCCACTGCCACCGAGGCCAGCTGCTCGTGAGTGAGCCCGCATTCCTTCATGTACCGCAGCAGCGGGATGGTGAAGGTGGTGGTGGGGCCGAGCGTCCCGTAGGGGGCCTCGAACTGGCCCTGGACGGAGGTCGGGCCGGGGCGGCGTCCGACGGGCCCGACCCGGGAGCGGCCGGACTCGCCGTGGGTGATCAGGATCGTCTTCGCGTGGCCGGCCTTGATCGCGGCGACGGCGTGGCGGACGTGCAGCAGGAAAGAGGTGCCGCCGACACCCGTTCCGTCCATCCAGGTCGGGGTGATGCCGAGGGCGTGGGAGATAACGACCGGGCCGGGGTCGGCGACGGTGGCGACGCCGTCGATGTCCTTCGTCGTCAGGCCGGCGTCGGCCAGGGCGTTGCGGGCGCCCTCCAGGTGCAGGGCCAGGGTCGAGTGCGCCGGGAGCTTGCCGACGGCATCGGTCTCGGCGGCGCCGGCGATGATCACCCGCTTGTTGCTGTTATCAGCCATTTTTATGCCTCCCCCGCCGGGCCGAAGACGGGCAGGTGCATGTCGCCGCGCGGCTCGAACCGGGCCCGGAGCGGCATATCCAGCTCCAGGGCCTCCGGCGTGGCCGGAATGCCGGTGATGCTGGTCATCATGCGCGGGCCCTCCGCCAGCTGGACCACCGCGATCGCGTACGGGGCGTCGGCTTCGAACCCGGGCGCGGCGCGGTGGTTGATCACGTACGAGTACAGGGTCGCGTCCCCGCTGGCGGTGAACCATTCCACGTTCCCCGAGCCGCAGTGCGGGCACGCCGGCCGCGGGTAGAAGTACGCGCTCCCGCAGTCGGCGCAGCGCTGGATCCGCAGTTCGCCGGCCGCGCAGCCGTCCCAGAACGGCTGGGTCTCCGGTGTGGGGACCGGGATCGCCTTGCCGCTCATCCCTGTCCTTTCAGGAGGGGGCCGAAGGAGCTCTCGACCTGGGCCCCCAGGTCATCGACGTCCCACGGGCCGGTGCCGATGATCCGGGAGACCGGCTGCGGGTTGCTGTAGAGCGAGATCTCGTAGCCCGAGGAGTGGATGACCCGGCCGGTGATCCAGCCGGAGGCCTCGCTGGCCAGGTAGGCGACGACCGGGGCGACGTTGTCGGGCGACCGCACGTCGGGGGCACTGGCCGCGCTGCTGTTCTTCCGCCGCTCGTCCGGGATGGACGCGGTCATCCGGGTGGCGGCGGCGGGCGAGATGGCGTTCACGGTGACCCCGTACTTGGCCAGGGCGTTGGCACTGGACCACGTGAGGCCGCAGATTCCCATCTTGGCCGCGGCGTAGTTCGGCTGCCCCGGCGCGCCGTGCAGGCCCGACACCGAGGTGAAGTTGATGATCCGGTTCTGGGCGGTCTCCTCGCGCAGCGAGCGCCAGTGGGCCGCGGCGAACTTCGTGGTGTTGAAGGTGCCCTTGAGGTGGACGCGGATGACGTCGTCCCATTCCTTCTCGGTCATGTTGAAGATCATCCGGTCTCTCAGGATCCCGGCGACGTTGACCAGGATGTCCAGGCGGCCGAATTCCTCGGTCGCGCCCCGCACGAGTCCCTCGGCGGCGGCGTGGTCGGAGATGTCGGCGCCGCTGACCGCGGCCTTCCCGCCCGCGCCGGTGATCTCGTCGACCACCTGCCGGGCCGGGCTGGCGTCCGCGCCCGAGCCGTCCATCGAGGCGCCGAGATCGTTGACCACCACCGCCGCACCCTGCTGGGCCAGCAGCATCGCGACGGACCGGCCGATCCCTCGCCCGGCGCCGGTGACGATCGCCACCCGTCCGCCTAGTCGTGTTCCTGGCATACGGCATTCCTCCTTGACAGAATCCGGTACTAGAATTCACTTCAGTTCTCCCAGGGCGGCGTGTCAAGAGATGACCTGGACGGTGACCGATGACCTGGCAGTGGAGCCGCACCGAGCAGACCCAGCGCGGGCTGCTGGACGCGGCCCGGGACGTGTTCACGGAGCGCGGGTACGCCGACTCCAGCATCGCCGACATCGTGGAGCGGGCCTCCTCCAGCGTCGGCAGCCTCTATCACCACTTCGGCGGGAAGGCCGAGCTGTTCATCGCCCTGTGGGAACAGCACCAGGCCGCGCACGAGGAGGCGGCGGAGCGGGCGGTGGCCGCGGCACGGGCCTCGGGCGTCACCGACCCGGCCGGGCTGTTCGACGCGGGCGCCCGGGCGTTCATGACGGGCAGCTGGGAACGGCGCGGGCTGGCCCTGCTGTTCTCCTCCGGCGACGTGCCGCCGGGCTGGGAGGCGCTGCGCCGCCGCCGGACCCGGGAGTGGATCGGGCAGAACGACTCCCTGCTGCGGCTGACCGACCGGCCCGAGGACCGGGTCTACGCCTCGATCCTGACGTCGCTGATCGGCGAGGGCGCCCGTGAGGTCGCCGCGGCCTCGTCCCCGGCCGAATCCGGCGCGATCATCGACGCGGTCTGCGAGTACGCCCGCCGCCTCATGCACGGAGGCCCCTGGCACCCGGCGTGAAATACGCTTTTGAATCGTGCGGACAGAGCTCCTTACCACGATCCTCGACCTGCTCGGCGTCTTCGCCAACGGGCTGCTCGGCGGCGCCGTGGCGCGCCGCCAGGACCTGGACCTGTTCGGGTTCGGGGCCATGGGGCTGATCTCGGGCCTGGGCGGCGGGATCATCCGCGACGTGCTGCTGCAGCACGGCCCGCCCGCCGCGCTGGTGCATCCGGCCTACATCCCAACGGCCCTGGCCGGGGCGGGCGTCGCGTTCGTGATGCACGTCGAGCACCGGGCGTGGGACCGCCTGTTCCTGCTGGTCGACGCGGCGGCGATCTCCCTGTGGGCGACCGCGGGCGCGCTGATCACCCTGGCGGCCGGGCTCGGCTGGCTGCCCGCCGTGCTGCTCGGCACGATCACCGCGATCGGCGGCGGCGTGGCCCGGGAGGTGATGCTCCAGCGGATTCCCACCGTCTTCACGGCGGGGCCGCTGTACGCGACCGTCGCCATGTTCGTCGCCGCCCTGCAGGTGATCCTGGTGCAAGTCCCCGCCCTGCACGACGCGGCGGGCACGGTCGTCGCGGTGGCGGCCGGCTTCCTGCTGCGGATCGTCGCCTACCAGCGCGGCTGGCGGCTCCCCCTCGGCCTGGAGTGGGAGCCTGGGAAAATCATCTCCCGGTCACCGAGAACCGGCGGCTCCCCGGAAACCCCTGGAGACTGAACAGGTGCGCACGGACGACCGTGATCCGCCGCTGGCTTTCCCACGGGGTTCCCTCCGATTGACACGCCCGGGAACCCCCGCGAGGATCGGTTCTAGAACTACGCTCTAGAACACCGGAGGTCACCATGGGACTCAACCACGACGTCGTGGGCCAGCCGGGCGAACCGCTGCGGAAGTCCTGGGACAGCAAGGACGCCCTGCTCTACGCCATCGGCGTCGGCGCCGGGCTCGGTGACCCGCTGAAGGAACTCGAGTTCACCACGGAGAACTCCGAGGGCCTCGAGCAGAAGGTGCTGCCGACCTACGGCGTGCTGGTCTCCCAGGCCCCGGCCAGCCACGACCTCGGTGACTTCGACCGTGCCCTCCTCGTACACGCCGAGCAGTCCGTGGAACTGCACCGGCCCCTCCCGGTCGAGGGCAGCGTGAGCGCCACGGCCACCGTGGCCGGCATCTACGACAAGGGCTCCGGCGCCCTGGCCGTCACCGAGTACCAGGCCGTCGACGCGGGGACCGGCGAGCCCCTGGTCACGGCGCGCAGCGGCGTGTTCATCCGCGGCGAGGGAGGCTTCGGCGGGGACCGCGGCCCCAGCCAGCCCTGGCCCCGCCCGGACCGCGACCCGGACCACACGGTGACGCTGGAGACCCGTCCGGAGCAGGCGCTGCTGTACCGGCTGTCCGGCGACCGCAACCCGCTGCACGTCGACCCGAAATTCGCGGCCCGGGGCGGTTTCGACCGGCCCATCCTGCACGGCCTGTGCACCTACGGCGTCACCGGCCGGGCCCTGCTGCACGCGCTGTGCGGGTCGGACCCGGCCCGGTTCCAGTCGATGTACGGCCGGTTCAGCAGGCCGGTCTGGCCCGGCGACACGCTGACCGTCTCCATCTGGGAGACCGGCGACGGCGGCGCGCTCTTCCAGACCACCCGCCCGGACGGCCAGGTCGTCATCGACCGCGGCCGTTTCCAGTCCCGCTGATCGGCGAACGGATCCTCGTTCCGCGTCACTGTCCCGGCTTCCCGTGCCCCTCGAAAACGTGATGCCGCCGGATCATCAGCGTCAGCACTCCGGCCACGGTGATGCCGACGAGGTTGATCAGCAGCTGCAGCACCGATCCGCCGCACTGGGGCCAGTCACCCGATATCGCGGCGATCGCCGCGAACCCGGCGGCGGGCACGGTGGTGACGGAGATGAAGACGCCGACCAGCGCGGACGACTTGTCGGAGGTGATCGCGAGCATCCCGGCGGCGCCGGCCAGCACCGCGACGATCGCTGAGTACGGTCCGACCTGGTAGATGAAGGAGACCTGGTTCAGCTGGGTCAGCGTGGCCGGGTCGAACAGCCCGGTGATCCGGGCGACCAGGCTGAGCACGGCGGTCACCGCGATCGCGAACGGGAAGCCGATGCCCAGGGCGCGTCCGGCGCGGACCGCGAGGTCCCGCCGGCGGCCGACGAGGGCGACCGCGAGCGCGGCGAGCGGCCCGAAGTCCGGGCCCACCACCATCGCGCCCACGATGGTGATCGCCGAATTGGTGATCACGCCGACGGCGGCCAGCAGGCAGGCGATGGTGAGGAAGGCCAGGTAGGTTCCGTTGAGGCGGCTTTCCTCACCGGTGGTGGCGAGAAGCTCGTCCCAGATGACGGCGTCCGCGCCGTCGCCGGGCGCGGCCCGTTCAACGGCGTCGGCCGTGTCGGACAGCATCGTGTCGAGCGGCTGCAGGCTGATCTGCCCGCTGCGGGGTACCCCGTGCGCCGCCAGCCGGTACAGGACGTCCTCGGCTACCTCCCGCGCGACCGACGCCTCGATGACGTCCCCCGCCGGCTGCCGGCTGACCCCGGGGACGACCGTGAGGTGAGCGACCCCGGTCTCGGCTTCCAGGATCCCGGTCACGACCGCGCTGTCCCCGGACTCGCACACCACCCTCAGATGCATCATGGGCATCCAGTATGGCGGCTCCGAAAACCGTTAGGAGCCCGGACCGTCAGGGCCGCATAGTGGGCCTATGCGAATCACGTTCCGGCGGTTCCCCGACTTCGCGAACTCCTACTCGCTTATCGAGCGCGACGACGGCGTCGTCTACGCCATGAAGGAGTTCACGAGGCCCGGGACACCGATGCCGCACGACCTGCGGCACTTCGTCACCGAGCGCGAGCTCGGCATCGGCGATGGCATCTGGGGCGGCATCGCCGCGGGCATGGTCTACGGGAGCATGACCCACGTGCGGGGCCGGCGCCCGCCCCGTGCCCCGGAACGCCCGGACCAGCTCAAGCGAACGCACCGGCAACGGCTCATGCGGGCCGAGCTGCTGGCCGGCCTGATCGAGGCCGTCGCGCGGCTGGACGACCCGTCCGAGGACGGCATCCGGCGCCTGACCCGGGCGAGACTGGCGGCGGTGACCGTGGCCGAACCCGGCCAGGGCCCGGCCGTCGTCGCCGCCGTGCCCTCCCCCGGCGCCCTGGCCCGCGCGGCCCGGGCGATGCAGGTCGAGGCGGCCCGCTGGGCCCGGCTGCGGCCCGGGCAGGAGCTGGTCTACGAGTGGCCGCGTCCCTCCGGGGGCCGCGGGGGACGATCCGTGCCCCCGCAACGGGCGCCCGAGCGCCGTCACGTTGTGTAGCGACCGGTAACAGGGGGAATGGCGATACCGCCGGCGCCCTGGCAGTCGCTCATGACGGGCGCCACGGGAGGGGAATCGCCATGACCACGATGAAAGCCGCCGTCGTGCCCAAGCTCGGGGCCGCGCTGGAGATCCGGGACCTCACCGTGCCGGAGCCGGGCCCGGGACAGGTGCTCGTGAAAATCGAGGCCTCCGGGCTGTGCCACACCGACATCCACGCCGCCCACGGGGACTGGCCGGTGAAACCGAGTCCGCCGTTCATCCCAGGCCACGAAGGCGTCGGCGTCATCCAGGCGGCCGGGCCGGGCGCGACGCTGCACCAGCCGGGAGACCGGGTGGCGATCGCCTGGCTCGGATCGGCCTGCGGGCACTGCGGGTACTGCGTCTCGGGCTGGGAGACCCTCTGCGAAACCCAGCAGAACAGCGGCTACTCGGTCGACGGCTGCTACGCCGAGTACGTCCTGGCCGACGACCGGTACGTGGTCGACGTCCCGGAAGCGGTGACGTCCCTGGACGCGGCCCCGCTCACCTGCGCCGGCGTCACCACGTTCAAGGCGATCAAGGTCGCCGGGCTACGGCCGGGCGAGACCGCGGCGATCGTCGGCATCGGCGGCCTCGGGCACCTGGCCCTGCAGTACGCGCGGGTGCTGGGCGCCCGGGTGATCGCGGTCGACGTGGAGGACGCCAAGCTGGACCTGGCCCGCGAACTCGGCGCCGACCTCGTGGTCAACGCGAAGACCACCGATCCGGTGAAGGAGATCACGTCCTACGGCGGCGCCGACGTGGCGGTGGTCACCGCCGCCTCGGCGCGCACGTTCGAGCAGGCGTACGCGTCGTTGCGCCGCGGCGGCCGGCTGTCCTGCGTGGGCCTGCCCGCGGACGACACGATCACGCTCTCGGTGTTCGACACCGTCCTGTCCGGCAAGCACGTCATCGGCTCGATCGTCGGCACCCGCAACGACCTGGCCGACGTGTTCGCCCTGCACGCGGCCGGTCGGACCCGGGTCATCTCCGAGCGCCGGGAACTCGCCGACGTCAACGCGTGCTTCGACGAGGTGCTGGCGGGCCGCGTTCCGGCCCGGCTGGTGTTCACCTTCTGACCGTTATCGGGCGTAGAATCCGGGCCGATGAGTGTCGAAGCGTCCGTGAAGTACCGGCCCGCTACCGAGGCTGACATCCCTGGCATTCTGCGCCTGGTCGTTCCCGACCCGGCCAGCCCGCTGACCGCGGCGGGCTTCCGCGCGCGGCTGGCCTCCGGCGAGTACCGGCCGGAGTGGACGTGGCTGGCCGATTCCGGCTCCGGGGACGACGGGATCGAGGCCGCCGCGATCTGGTGGGGCGACACCGGGCCTAACGGGCTGGACGCCATTGTCTCCCGCCCGGACCTGTCCCGGGACCGGCGGGCCGAGGTAGCGGGGGAACTGCTGACCGCCGCTCACCTGGCCTACAACCGGTCCCGGACGCTGCCCGCCTACCACGTCCACCTGCCCGTCGACTGGCAGGCGCGGCCCGACGTGGTCGCGGCCCTGTCCTGGCGCTGGCAGGCGGCGGTGGCCTCCGGGCTCACCGACGAACTCGAGCGGCTGCGCTTCGAGTGGACGGCCGGGACCCCGCTCGCCGAGCCGGGCGGCCCGCTCACCTTCCGGCGGGAGCCGGACGACCAGGTGTTCGCGCGCCTGTTCAGCCGGGCCCTGGACGGCACACTGGACGCGACGAGCCGGCGGATGGCCGACGTCGTGGGCGAGTACTCCCAGGCCAGGTCCGACGTCGACTTCTACCGCGACCGGCTCCCCGGCGACCGGGGCTGGTGGTTCACCGCGCACGCGCCGGACGGGAAGACCGTGGGCTTCGGCGTGCCGAACCGCAACAACGAGGTCGCGGTCGTCGGCTACCTCGGCGTCCTCCCCGAGTTCCGCGGCCACGGCTACATTCACGACATCCTGGCCGAGGTCACCCGCATCCTGGCCGTCGAGGCGGGCGCCGGCGTCATCCACGCCGACACCGACGTAGCGAACCGGCCGATGGCCGCGGCGTTCGAGCGGGGCGGCTACCGCAACACCGCCCGCCGCGTCGTCTTGTCCGCCCCGCTGATCCTGGGCTGACGCGCCCCGGCCCCGCCCGCGGCCCGGTCCTCACGCGCGGTCCGGTCTCACACGCGGTCCGGTCTCACGCGCGGCCCAGTCTCACGCGCCCCGGTCGAAGGCCAGGCCGACAGCGAAGCCGAGCAGGACCACCCCGCTGGCCTGTTCGGTTCTGCGGCGGAACGACGGACGCCGGATCCGGTCCGCCAGGCGCGCCGCGGCGGCGATCACCCCGGAGTACCAGAGCGCGAGCTCACCCAGGTCGATGAACGTCAGAAGCAGCGCGGTGGCGAAGACCGGCGCGCCGCGCGGGATGAACTGCGGGACAAGACTCATGTAGAAGACGCCCGCCTTCGGGTTGAGCAAGTTCGTCATCAGCCCGGCCCGGAACGCGGCGACCCGGGACTTCGGCGACGCCTTCCACGCGGTCTCGTCCAGGGCCGGATCCGCCGAGGCCGGGTGCCGGGCATCCCACAGGGCCCGGAATCCGAGCCACGCCAGGTAGGCGGCTCCCGCGATCCGGACCGCGTCGTAGGCGGCATGCGAGGCGGCGAGCAGGCCGGTTACCCCGGTAGCCGCGGCCAGCCCCCAGACCAGACAGCCGGTCATGACGCCCGCCGCGCTCGCCAGGCCTCTCGGCCGCCCGCCGCCGACGGACGCCCGCAGCACCAGCATCGTGTCCGGTCCGGGCGTCACGTTGATCACCGCGGTGATGCCCGCGAAAACCAGAAGCGCTGCGAGCAGTTCCGGGTCCTCCTGCCTATTTCCCGGGCTGGAGCCAGCCCGCCGCCTGGGCCCACTTCCCGTGGCCCTCGTACCGGAAGAACTGGGAGTCCACGTTACACACCGCCGGCGCCTGCGGGGCGGCCGTCCCGCCGCACCTGGTGTCCGGGGAGCCGAGCGGCACGGTGCCCCGGAACTGCCGCAGTTTCGCCGCCACCGCCGCGGGCGTCAGCCGGCCCGCCGGGATCTCGTTCATCATCTTGTCGGCGACCAGGGCGTTACTCCAGGTCAGCTCGGCGAACACGGTGAGTGCGTCCGCCTTCGGCAGCCCGTAAGCCGCGCTCTTGGACAGGTACGCGCCGACCGCCGGGTCCGCCGGGTAGGCCAGGTTCGACCCGGCCTCGCCCACGGTCCAGTGCGGCAGGTCCCCGCCGGGGTAGGACTGCGGCGGGAGGTAGGTCCACAGCGGGGTGGACACGGCCGGCTTCGTGCCACCGATCTCGCCGATCGCCTTGGCCATGAGCGGGCAGTCGGTGAACCCGCAGGCCGGGACGGCGATGTCGGCCTGCTCCATCTCGGTCGCCGGACCGATCAGGTCGGTGGCCGTCTCGGAGTACGGCACCATCTTGACCGTGAACCCCGCCTTCTGGAACGAGCCGCGCAGTCCGTCGCTGATTGCCTGGGTCCCGGTGTTGTTGATGTACGCGATGGCCGCCGTCTTCGCTCTGGGATAGGCCAGCCGGGCGTAGCGGCCGAAGACGTCCGACGCACTCGTGGATGACCCCTCCAGTTCGAAGACGTTCCTGGCCTTGTCGTCGACCGGGCTCTCCGAGACGCTGATGATGACCGGGATCTTGCCGCCTGTCGCATCGTAGAACGAGGAGTTCCCGATCGACAGGGCGCCGAAGACCACGGCGTCCACCCCGCCGGCGTTGGCCATCTGCTGCCCGCACGTCTGCCCCTGGGACTCCGACGACTGGACGAAGCACGTGGCCAGCTTCACCGGGTGCCCGTGGACGCCGCCGAGTTCGGTGTTGATCATCTTCACCGCGGCCCGGGCGGCGGCGGTGGCCTGCGGGAAGCTCTCGGCCGGCGGGCCGCCCTGCATGTTGACCAGCCCGAGCGTCACCGGTTTCAGCGCGGGGTTGGCTTTCCCGGCCGTGCCGCCGGTGTATCGCACGTAGCTGGTTACCGGGTTCGCCGTCGCCGACGGCACACTGACCGGCGCGGCGCCGGACTGCCCCGACGCCCCGCCCTGCCCCGCGCCGCTGGCGCAGCCCGCCATCGCCGCCGTCGCGGCGATCACCGCCGCCGCGAGCCCGCCCCGGATCCGTCTCCCCGTTCTCGCCCGCTTCGCCACCGCCGGACCGCCTTTCCGCGTCGCCGCCCGACTTCGACGAAACACCGGCTCCGGCCGGCTGGCAATATACGCCGGCCACAGTGATTCTGTAGCATTCGCTGGTGCCCGACTTCGATGCGAAATCCCCGAATATGGCGCGCGTCTACGAGACCCTGATCGGCGGCAAGGACAATTACGAGCCCGACCGGGACGCGGCCTCGGAACTCGCCGGCGTCAGTCCGGACGTCCCCCTCGTGTACCGCGAGAACAAGCAGTTCGCGACCGGCGCCGCGGCCTGGCTGGCCAGCCAGGGCGTCACGCAGTTCCTCGACCTGGCCTGCGGGATGCCGGCGGCGCCGAACACCCACGAGACCGTCCAGGAGCTGAACCCGGACGCCCGGGTGGCGTACGTCGATCTCGACCCGGTCGCGGTCAACCACATGTCCACATTCGCCCGGCCGGGCAGCGGCGTCACCGCCGCCGTGGCGGACGCCGCCGACCCGGCGGCGGTCCGTGCGGCCGTGGCCGGCACCATCGACTTCACCCGGCCCGTCGCCCTCCTCCTGTGCGCACTGGTCCACTTCTGCGAACCTGGGACCGCGCGAGACATCGTCGCCGGGAACGCGGCCGGCCTCGCGCCCGGCAGCTACCTCGCCGTCTCGGCCCTCCGTCCCGGAGGCGCCGCGACCGACGAGTTCGTGCGCGTCTACAGCCAGGCCGTGGCGCCGGTGCGCCCGTATTCCAGCGACGAACTGGCCGGGCTGCTGCGGCCCCTGGAGCTCGTCGAGCCGGGCGTGGCCGCCCTGGAGGCATGGCGGCCCGGCTGGCCGACGGTCCCGCCCGCCAGCCGCGAGCGGGATGTCGGCGGTTACGGCGTCCTCGCCCGCGTGGACCCCGCCGCGGGCTAACGCGGGCGCCCGGCGGGCGTAACCCCGTCGGGTCAGTGGCGCCCCAGGCCCAGCTGCTCCAGCGCCCACTCCGCGTGGGCGGCGGCTTCTTCCGGCCCGGGCGGCGGGGTCAGGCCCAGGAGGCGACGGCGGTGCCGCTCCCCCAGCAGCAGCGAGAACAGGGGCTCGGCCAGGGGCACGAAGCGGACGCCGCGCTCGGCGCGGATGTGCTCGGCCAGGCGGGCGATGTGGCGGGCGTCGCCGTTGGTGTAGAGGGCCTGGGCCAGCTCGGGGAAGCGGCCGGACTCGGCGATGACCAGGCGGTGCAGGCCGACGAGCTCGTCGGAATGCACCCGGAGGATGATGTTCGCGGCCAGGGCCTCGAGGGTACCGTGGTCGGTGGCGGCGTCGAGCGAGACGCCCACGGCCAGATCCTGGACCATCGCCGCGAACAGCGCCTTCTTGTCGCCGAAGTACGCGTAGATCGTGCGTTTCGTGACCTTGGCCGCGGCGGCCAGTTCATCGACCGTGGCATGACCGAACCCGGAGTGGAGAAAAACCGACAGGGCGGTCGAGAGGATCTGGGCCTCCCGGGCCCGGCGCTCGGCGGCCGTGGGGCGCCCGCGCTTGCGCACGGCGGGGACGATCGCCTCTTCCGCCACCGCCCGCCTCCCTCTGGCCTAGACCTCTCGTGAAAAGTTACTGGTAAGTACGTGTTTTGCCTGACCCGCGAGCGCACTAACATGGCTGCGGTTGAAAATGACACTACATCGTCTCATTAACGCGCGTCCATGCAAAAGCGACAACACGCTCACCGGACGCGCGGGATGAGAGAAGGAACGCGCTAGAAGAGAAGAGGCGTTCATGGCCACTCAGGCACGGCAGCGGCGTACACCGGCCGCTGCGAAGGCCCACGGCAGCGAACCCCCCGCCGACGCCACCACCGAGGCCGAGGCCACTGCCCCGTCCGGCGACAGCACCAGCACCGCCGGCAACGCCAGCGCCGCGCAGCTGCGCGAGTTCTACAAGAACATGCTCCTGATCCGCCGGTTCGAGGAGCGGGCCGCCCGCGCTTACACCGAGGCCCTGGTCGGCGGCTACTGCCACCTCAACCTCGGCGAGGAGGCCGCGGTCGTCGGCCTCATGTCCGCGCTGAAGCCCACCGACTACCTGTTCACGAACTATCGTGAGCACGGCTACGCCCTGATGCGCGACATCGACCCCAAGCAGATCATGGCCGAGCTGTACGGCCGCGTCGACGGCGTCTCCAAGGGCTGGGGCGGGTCGATGCACATGTTCGACATCACCCACCGCCTTCTCGGCGGCTACGGCATCGTCGGCGGCCAGCTGCCGCTCGCCACCGGCGCCGCGCTCGCCATCGACTACCGGGGCGAGAACGACGTCGTCATGTGCACCATGGGCGACGGCACCACCGCGATCGGCGCGTTCCACGAGTCGCTGAACATCGCGGCGCTGTGGAAGCTGCCCATCGTGTTCGTGGTGATCAACAATCACCTGGGCATGGGCACCACGGTCGAGCACTCCGCGGCCGAGCCCGAGCTGTACAAGCGCGGCGCCGCCTACCGGATGCAGTCCGCGCGCGTCGACGGCTCCGACCCGGCGAGCGTCCACGAGGCGGCCGTCAAGGCGATCGAGACCGCCCGCGAGGGCCAGCCGTATCTCCTCGAGGTCGTCACCGAGCGCCTGCGCGGCCACTCGGTCGTCGACCCGGCCAAGTACCGCTCCCCCGAGGAGACCGAGCGCCTGAAGGCGAACGACATCCTGCACGCGTACGCGGAGAAGCTGACCGCCGACGGCGTCCTGTCCGACGACGCCGTCAACGACATCGAGGCCGAGGTCAAGCAGGTCGTGACCGAGGCCGCGGACTTCGCCGCCAGCAGCCCGCACCCGGACGTGGCCACCCTGTTCGACTACACCTACGCCTCGCCGGTCCCGAACGACAGCCGCCGTCTCCCCGGTCAGCCGCTGTTCGAGCCGCTGCCAGCGCCTTTCGAAGCACAGCCCGCGGGAGCCAAATAGCCATGAGCATCATCACCTACCGCCAGGCGCTGCACGACACGCTCCGCGCCGAGATGCTGCGGGACGAGAACGTCTTCCTCATGGGCGAGGAGATCGGTGTCTTCGAGGGGTCCTACAAAATCACCGCCGGCCTGCTGAAGGAGTTCGGCGAGAAGCGGGTCCGGGACACGCCGATCGCCGAGGAGGGCTTCGCCGGCGCCGCGATCGGCGCCGCGATGCTGGGCCTGCGCCCGGTCATCGAGATGATGACCATCAACTTCTCCATGCTGGCCCTGGACCAGATCGTCAACCACGCCGCCAAGATCTACGGCATGTTCGGCGGCCAGGCCAAGGTCCCGATGGTCATCCGCACCCCCGGCGGCGGCGGGCAGCAGCTCGGCGCGACGCACTCGCAGAACATCGAGCTGTACTACGCGTTCGTGCCCGGCATGAAGGTCGTCGCCCCCTCGACCCCGGCCGACGCCAAGGCGCTGCTGCTGGCCGCGATCCGCGACGACGACCCGGTGCTGTTCCTGGAGAACCTGGCCCTGTACAACACCAAGGGCGAAGTTCCGGACGACGACACTCCGGCCGAGATCGGGAAGGCCGCGATCACCCGCGAGGGTACCGACCTGACCCTGATCGGCTACTCCAGGATGGCCCATGTGGCCAACGAGGTCGCCGGGCAGCTGGCCGAGTCCGACGGCCTGAACATCGAGGTCGTGGACCTGCGCAGCCTGCGTCCCCTGGACCGCGACACGGTCATTGAGTCGGTCCGCAAGACGCACTCCGCCGTCATCCTCGAGGATGACTGGCTCACCTACGGCATCGGCGCCGAGGTCGCCGCGTCGATCTCCGACGGCGCCTTCGACGACCTGGACGCCCCGGTGCGCCGGGTGGCGATGGCCGAGGTCCCGATGCCCTACGCGAAACCGCTGGAGTCCGCCGCCCTGCCGTCCAAGGATGACGTGGTCAGCGCCATCCGCCAGACCCTGGCAGCCGTCGGCCGCCGCACGGCAGGAGTCTGAGAAACCGATGATCGAGATCAAGATGCCGCGCCTGTCCGACACCATGGAGGAAGGCGCGATCTCCACCTGGCGCAAGCAGCCGGGCGACACGATCGAGATCGGCGACACGCTCGTCGAGATCGAGACCGACAAGGCGGTCATGGAGTACGAGGCCTACCAGGCCGGCACTCTGAAGGAGATCCTCGTTCCCGAGGGCAAGACCGTGGACATCGGCGCCCCGATCGCGCTGATCGACGACGGCTCGGGGGACGCGGCTCCGGCGAAGGCCCCGGAGCCCGAAACCGGTTCCGCCGAACGGAGCGAGGCTCCTGCCCCGGCCGCCGCGCCGTCCGCGCCCGCTCCGGAGCAGGCGGCGGCCCCGGCTCCCGCCCCGTCGAACGGCACGCGGGTCGTGGCCTCTCCCCTGGTCCGGAAGATCGCCCGGGAGCACCACCTCGACCTGTCCGGTGTCAAGGGCACCGGCCCCGGCGGCCGCATCATCCAAGCCGACCTCGCGGGCCTGCTGGATAAGCCTGCCGCTCCCCCCACCCCCGCCCAAGCCCCCGCCCATGACAGCAACGGGACCGAAGCTGCCGCTATAGCGCCCGCAAAGGGTGATTCGCGGTCGCAATCGCGCGGCGGCGATGGCGCCGTTGGTGACGACCTTCGCGGCACCCGCAGCGTTCCGGTGAGCAACATCCGCAAGGTCATCGCGCGGCGGCTGGGCGAGAGCGCGCGGGAGATCCCGCACTTCTACGTCACGGCCAGCGCCGACGCGGAAGAGCTCATGGCGCTGCGGGCGCAGCTGAACGAGAAGCTGACCGCGTCCGGGCGGAGCAAGGTCTCCGTCAACGACCTGCTGGTCCGCGCGGTCGCCCTGGCACTGCGGGAGCACCCCGAGGTTAACGTGTCCTTCTCCGAGGACGCGCTGCTGATGCACGACCGGGTCAACATCGGGGTCGCGGTCGCGGCCGAGTCGGGCCTGATCGTCCCGGTGATCAACGACGCGGATACCAAGACCGTGACGCAGATCGGCGCCGAGGCCAAGAGCCTGATCGGCCTAGCGGGCGAGCGCAAGCTGACCCCGGCGCAGACCAGCGGCGGCACGTTCACGATCAGCAACCTGGGCATGTACGGCGTCGAGGACTTCACCGCGATCATCAACCCGCCGGAGGCCGCCATCCTGGCCGTCGGCGGCACCGCGAAGGAGCCCGCCGTCGTCGGCGACGAGATCGTCCCGCGCTACAAGATGCGGTACACCCTCTCCTCGGACCACCGCGTCATCGACGGTGCCCTGGCCGCCCGGTTCCTCAAGACCCTGACCGGCCTGATCGAATCCCCCTGGATGATCGTGGCGTAACCCCCACCGCACCCCCAACCGCCTTATGTTCGCGGAAACTGTCGTTCCAGCAGCAGTTTCCGCGAACATAGCGTCGGGGTAACGGGGTGACCGGGGTGACGGAGTGACGGGGTGACGGGGTCAGAGGAGCTTGTCGAGGGTGATGGGCAGGTCGCGGACTCGTTTTCCCGTCGCGTTGTAGATCGCGTTCGCGATGGCGGCGCCGACGCCGGTGATGCCGATCTCGCCGACGCCGCGGGCGCCCATGGGGGCGTGCGGG
>Ga0131853_10003087_pt1 | contig 29901 bp, 27 predicted proteins | sample TergutLab28metaG_FD_92764 | JGI IMG/M metagenome (GOLD analysis project Ga0131853, IMG submission 92764) | Labiotermes labralis P1 segment gut microbial communities from Petit-Saut dam, French Guiana - Lab288 P1 (version 2) (version 2) | ecosystem: Host-associated > Arthropoda: Insects >... | reverse complement strand
GATTTACGCCACTCTGCGTCGGCTTTTTCTAGCTTGCCTTCTTGGCAAGCGTCGAAAAAACCTCCTTGATTGGCATAAATCTGCCGCGCCAACTCGACATTGCCCCCTATGAACACAGCTTCTTAACCCTATGAACATACCTTCTCAAGAAAGGTGATAACAAATGAGCAGCTTATACCAAAAGCTTAAAAGCAAAGAAGAAAGCCTAGCGATAGTAGGCTTAGGCTATGTGGGTATGCCTCTTGCGGTGGCATTTTCAAAAAAAGTAAATACAATAGGTTTTGACATAAGCCAGGAAAAAATACACGCGTACAAACAAGGTATTGACCCCACAAACGAAGTGGGCAACCACACAATCCGCAATTGCTCTGTCAACTTTACCTATGACGAAACCAAGCTAAAAACAGCTAAATTTCTGGTTGTAGTTAAGAATATAAAAAGCATAGTGTAGCGACAACCCCAGTAAATAAGCGGGGTTGTCTTTTGCGTTTTGACAATTATTGGAATAGGACGTTCTGAAACTTCAATATAGTTAATAAAAACTGTATCGGAGTTGAGGGCGTGAACGAGGAAAATACAAAAATAACTTTACCAAAAGAGATACAAAAACAAATGATAGAGTTCTTTTTGAAAACTTCCATTCCAAGAATTAAGCAAAAGAAGCAAAGCCTTCTGTCTGAAACTAAATCAGACGGGAGCGATAAAAAATGATTGAAAACAGGCGAAATTTAAGCACAGGGATTTATGTTCGAGTAAGCACAGACGAGCAAGTGCAAGAGGGATATTCAGTTAGGGCGCAAACTGAAAAATTAAAATCATATGCTTTACTCAAAGATTGGGACATTTTCGACATTTACAGTGATGAAGGAATAAGCGGAAAGAATATCGTAGACCGCCCTGCGATAAACAGACTAATAGACGATATAGAAGCTGGCAAAGTAAATAATGTGCTAGTCTTCAAGGTAGACAGGCTTACAAGAAGTACACGCAACCTTTTGGAACTTGTCGAACTATTTGAAGAATACAACTGTGCTTTTAATTCCCTAACCGAAAGCATAGACACCGACACCCCAAGCGGTAGAATGTTTCTAAAAATAATAGGTATCTTTGCAGAGTTTGAGCGTGAAAATTTAGTCACTAGGCTAAAGTTAGGTTTTGAGCGAAAAGCAAAAGAAGGGTACACATTAGCAAATAACAATATCAGCTATGGGTACGAAAGGGTAAAAGGCCAAAAAATACAAACAATCCTACCTGATGAATCAAAAATAGTCAAAGAGATTTTTTCTATGTTTTTAGATAAAAACATCTCCATGACGCAAATTGCAAAAAGCTTGAATCAAAGAAAAGTGTTAACGAAAAACAATACTAACTGGAATCCTTCTACAATTAAGCAAATACTGACGAATCCTACATACATTGGCAAGGTAAGATATTCACTTACCGATGAAAGTAAATATTTTGAATCAGACGGACACCATGAACCAATTATATCTGATGACACATTTCAGCTTGTACAACAGAAAATAGCTAATATGCCAAATGTGCTACGAACAAAAAAACCAAAAGAAGACAATTACTTTTGTGGTGTGCTTGTGTGTGGAAATTGTGGCAGTAAATTCACAACGAAAAATACACTTCGAACTGCCAAGAGTGGCAATAAAATGTATGGTCGCAATTATATATGTAGTAGAAAAATATACTACAATGACGAAAAAACTTGCAAAAGCCCCCAGATAAGTCATGACAAAATGGAACAGGCATTCATTAAATATATACAGAATATAAATGACCCAACTGACATTGAAGGAATAAATATAGAGAGCAATTCTAAAAAAGTAGAACAAGAACTTCTTAAATCTATAGTAGATTGTGAAAAAAAGCTAAACGGCTTACAGGATAGGAAGCGAAAAGTTATGGAGTTATTTGTTAAAGGAAATCTTGAATTTGACGAATACAAGAAAATGCTTAATATGATGAATGAAGAATATGATGTCTTAGACAGTGAACTACAGCGTAAAAAAATGGAGTTACCACTTATAGTGGCAACTCCCGATATATTGCCCGAAGATATTATTCTGAATATTAAGGAAAACTGGCTTGCGTTGAATCCAAGTGAAAGAATGATGTTCCTGCAACAATTTGTAAATAAGATAACTATAAACATTGAGAAAATAAACTTTAGTCAAAATGTTGTTACAATTCAAGGCCTGGAATTTAACGCAGGGGGGCAACAACAAGTAAAGGAGACTATGGGGGCAAGAATTAGAAGATTGAAATCCTCACCAAGACGCTAGAGTTAAATATAGATTTTTTCCCTGTCTTGCCACCTGTTATAAATGCGAGACAGGGAAAAAATATAATAACCCACTACCCATCCATCACCCAATACGGCACTTTATCCACCCTGCTAACCCCTTTGTCAAATGGATGAAGTAACACAACATCCTGCAATGTCGCAAAGTCAGCTGGTTTAATTATGGGCTTGTCTTCCGTTGTAACACTTCTGCTATTGCCCAAAGGGTTAAACAACGCCTTAGTATTCGTGGGCTTCTCCTTCTCATAAGTCCCTACCAGCTTAGAAAAATATTCTTGCGTATCAGGGTCAGTTGCGCTTAGAATTGCCTTGTAAGCGCAAGTATCAGAAATAATCCTGCGCTCGTCCTTGCCGTAGATAACATCAAGCTGTGCTAGGCTTTGGAGGATAAGGCATATAGTCACCTTCTTGCTCCGTAGTGTCGCAAGCCCATCCATGATAAAAGGAATCTTACCTAGCCGTGAAAACTCGTCAAGCAAGAACAGAATAGGGGGTGGGTTACTCCCTTCATTGCGTCGCTCAAAGAACATAAGGAACTGATTAACTATCAAGCCAAGCAAGTTTTTCCATTGTCGCAATAGATGTTCGGGAATGCTTAGAAAAATATCGTATCCATATTCTAAGTCTACAGGCTCTATTGTATTATCTCTGGACAATGCCGACACAATATCACTATCTGTTATAAGAGATATAATACATCTACTCAACTCTGCAAATATACCTGATAAGGTTTTCTCTGTCATATCAACAAACCCACCCATACATAGCCGTGCAGTATCATCTGGGCTGTTGCTAACGGTTTCTATTAGTCGTTTTGCGCCGCTCTGTTGCACTTCTCTAAGTGTTTCGATAAAGGAGCACCCCAATATGTAGTAATGCAATATAGCCCCTGTTAGTAGCGTTTGTGCGCTTTCTATCCAGAAAGGGTCTTTTATTTCTGGAGGCAGGGGTATGACTGCTTGTGCGATGGCTCTAACTTCTTGGGTTAGGTTGGTGCTGCCACGCAAAAAGGCGTATGGGTTGTAACCATACGCTGTTTTATCTTGTGGGTTGAACACTTTTATGCGTGGGCGATATTTATTTGCATATGTGGATAGTTCGCCCTTGATGTCTATAGCAAATATACGTGACTTCCACGCTCTAAGCGTTGGCATGACAATACATGTGCTTTTACCTGTGCCAACACCGCCGACAACCATTATATGACCGTCTTTGTTTTCGTGTTTGATAACAAAATAACCATCGGAGTCCATGCCGAAAACAAACCCACGGGAAGGGATTTGTTGGCTTCTCTGTTCTGTTGATTCAAGCCCCAATATACGCTTAATCATAATCACGCATATTAGGAGGGGTATATAATCTTGGTATGTTTTCCTGCTTGCGTCTCCTACGCATTGTGAGAACGCGCCGCTTGCATAGCCAAATACTTCCAATAACAAGCAGGACGCCAAGAATAATTCCAAGCACATCTCCTAATGCTTCTGGCAAAATACCAAGGGCGAGTAGTGCTAGTATGGGATAAACCCATCCCCACTTAAATCCGTGTATGATTATTGGGAGGATAAATATAATTGCGCCTATGGTTTGAAAAATCCCTGGCCCAGACTTGCGGTTTCTGGCTTCTACTGCGATACCCTGTAGTCCGTTGTCTTTCATGAAATAACACCCCTGGCATTGCATATGTGGTTTGTAAGTATATGCGGGAAGGAGGTGGGTTTAGGACGAAATAAAAACAGACATTCACTATGAAAATGTCTGTTTGAATATTATCACTCATATTAATGTTCGCTATAAATGCCCCATAAAATATGAAAGTACTCATATATATCAATATAAAATCCACTTCCACTTCCTATTCTCCATACTTGCGAATTTTCATTTTCTGCATTATATGCTCCCATAAATAAATATAATACATCATTAAAAATATATGTAGCCATAGGTAAATTTTCATCATGTAATGCATACTTGATATTCTTGTTATCTTTATATTTTTTCAATTTCTCAATGACGATGTTAATATGATAAAGATACCCATCTTCTGTCCCTAGAAATCTATCGCGTTCCTTTGCCGACTCAGAATCAGGGTCGTTGAGCAGGATTTTAATATCACGCTTAGTCCTTAACATCGAATTTATTTTATTATCTCTATCAGTAATTATATTGGCATTATTAGTAATTGCGTATATTATTTTAGATTTTTCTGCATCATCAAACATATGACGAATAGCATCTTCTCTGTTGTCATATACATAAAGTATTTTGGATTTTCTATAAACGGTAAATGTTTTTGTGTTATTTATAATTTTCTTAATCCATTTCACTAATACCGTAACAAGGCCACACAGGATAACCGCAACGATGCTAGAAAGAACATCTAGTGAAAATTCAACAGCACCAAATAATTCAACAATTCTCACATCTTATCCCTCTCACAATTATTTTATAGTGACTTTTCAAACGTCCTTTACATATTAAGTAAAATATCACGGAAAGTATATCACATAGAAATTATGCGGACAAGATGACAAATTAGAAAATAATAATCAGACTTTTTATGCTGAGATAGGGGGGGAGTTATTATCATCTTACGATATTTTTAGTCAATTCAATTTTTCCCCTTACTTCTTTTAATTGGTCGTGTATTTCTAACTTCCTTGTTGACGTCTTATTGCTACTTGGTATAAACTCCAATTTGCGGAGTTCTTTTCCTAATTTCCATTCAGTTTTTAATTCTTCTTCAAATTTCTTCACTGCTTCAAGGTCTGGCTCTCGCCCTTCTTTTATTGCATCTTCCCTTATAAGCTGTTCAAAGTACTGGACTTGTTTCTTGTAGCCCCTTTTGTAGTAATGATCAACAGTTTCCAAGCCTGCTAGTAGTTCACCCAATTCCCGAACAAATTTAGATGAAAACATTTTGGTGACAATATTTAGCCCTCTCAATTTATTAATAAGTTTTTTTGTAAGCATAAAACCACTTCCCTATAATTAACATTATACCATGAATGTGTAAATTTGTCAATTAAAATATGCATTATGTGTATTTATGTCACCTTTGCACGACTAATAACATATGCCATTTTATGAGTATATATCCCCTCTAATCCCCGCCTTTTCTGCCCCGCCCAACGCAAAAAGCCGCTTAATCGAATTATCCCATTCGTGTCCAACTTTTGGGGTGCAGTTCAACTAGGCGGCTTAATGGTATTACAGGAGAGTTCGGAAAGTGGAAAAATCTAATTCAACAAATCAAACAAGCGCAACATGGAAGCAATAGACTGTTCACGGGTATATGTTCCGTTCGGCGCAAAGTTATTGTTGCCAACACCGTCCATAATCCCCGCCGCTTGCACTTGTCCTACGCTATTAACTGCCCATGATGAAACATTAGCATTGTCGGCAAAGGTAGGGGCAGATAGTGGCAATGGCTGCCCAATTACATATGCAAGCCGTACAAGCAAGGCCGCCGCTTCTTGGCGTGTTATGGTTCGGTCTGGTGCGAAGTTGCCACCACCAACACCGTTGACTATACCCAAACCACCCATTTTCTGCACATTCACGTCTGTGGTATCGTTGAACTGTGTGCGCTCGGTGATTACCCTGCCTGTAACTGTCTCATACAAAGCAACAGCAAGAGCGGCAAACTCGGCGCGTGTGGTTGCTTGCGCGTAGTTGGATTGTAAGGTTTGCGGAATAAGTCTGTGTTCATATGCGCTGTTGATGTACTCATGCGCCCATGTGCTGGCAGTGCTTAGGTTAGGTGCTGTGGTTTGTGCGTCTGGCTGTGGTTCTGGTGTGGGTTGCGTAGGAGAATCGTCTGCGGTTTCTACAATTAAAATAAAATGAGTTCCTCCAGCAATAAAGAACAGATAAGCACCTGCATCAGAGAATGTAAGATGCCCAGACCTTACTATTTGAGGAGGGGAATCACAGTAGTAACCTTCATAGCCACATGTGCAGTTCACAAATTCCCATGTCTCTATTATGTTTTCGCGGATTTGAGCATCCCTATCTGAGCCAAAGGACGGAAGGGGTTGCAACATTACATCTGTGTGATTTACAAGAACTACAACTCCTGGCGCATTTACATAGACTACATCTATCGTATCAACCCACCATTCATCTAAGAATATTAGCTCACTGTAAAACGGCCATACTTTGGTTTCTTCCATATCGGTTATTACTCTTTGGGCTGTAACATCTAAAATGTCGAACCCAGCATCTCGCCACGTCATAACACGCACCGCACCATCTGGGATATTATCCTCTGTTGCGTGTGCCATGGCGGGTAGTGCAAACGTAAGAACAAATACCAACGATAGCAACAACGCCGCTACTCTGTGGGCATACAATCGCCCTGCTTTTACATGTCTCATACCATTTCTCCTTTTCGTTAGGGGCTTACCCTTTTTGTCAATCCGAAAAAGTACACTTTAATAGAAAAGTGTAGAAATACCATAGCCATGTTGTTTTATGAAGAATCATCGTTTGTTTTTCGGTTAAAAGCTTGTATTTGCGTCTCGTACATGCTATATTTCCCCTGTCCAACATTGTCCGATAAAGTGTACAATATTAGACACAATAACTGCTAGTTATGGGACTATTTGGATTCGTTGTATTTCTTCAGCCTAACATAGAAGGTCGAACGACTTATATTACATATTTGTAGCACCTCGGCTGTGCTAATTTCTTTGAGCTCCCATTTATTAGCCAATTCTGTAAAATCAGGGGGTAGGGGCTTTTCTGGTCTGCCGAACTTTACACCACGTTGTTTGGCGGCGGTGATTCCTTCCGCTTGGCGTGTGCGTATGTTCTCGCGTTCGCTTTGCGCCACGAAGGATAGTACTTGCAACACTAGGTCAGATATAAATGTGCCAAGCAAATCCTTATACACTCTTGTGTCTAGCAGGGGCATATCTAATACTACAATATCTATTTTCTTTACCTTGATAAGCATTCGCCATTGCTCTAATATCTCGTCATAGCTGCGCCCTAAGCGGTCAATGCTCTTTATGTACAACAAGTTTCCCGCCTGTAATTTTTCTGTTAAGCGCAAATATTGGGGGCGGTTGAAGTCCTTTCCTGATAGCTTGTCAATGAAGATGTTAGTTGATGTTACGCCCATTTCTTGTAGTGCATGTAGTTGACGGTCTTCGTTCTGGTCGATAGTTGATACTCTTGCGTAGCCGTATATTTGCATTGTCTACTCACCTCACAAAATCATATATGCCTCTGGCTTTCGCTTGATGGTATCTTTCGTGTTCAAGCATGGCGACTTGTGAAGGGCGCAAATCTTGTGCTATCTCCTTGTATTCGTTTGTCGTTATCTTGTTTAACCTCATATCTACACGGTCTAACTTGTCAAATATCTCTTTTCTGTCCGCGCGAATTTCGGCAAGTAACCGTTGGCGCTTGTACTCTTTCTCATAATCCCTCATCTTCTCTTGATAGTGGGATAAACCTGTATGATTGTGATTGTTTTGTATTTGCATATATTCACGCTCAAGCCGTCTAATTTCGTTATGCACTTGGTCAGGAGCTACTTTGTAACTACGCTGAAAATAATCCCATGAGTGTTTATATGCACTCTCTAAATTCTCAATTCTTCCGTCAATTTCGCGCTTGTTTTGAAACCTACCCATGTTGCTACGCTCTGCCTTGACTTGTTGCAACTGGCGGTATTGAATCTTTAAATCCTCGGCCCGCTTGGATATGGATTTGATGTTGTCTCTAATTCTGGTAATTTCTCGCTCTCCTTGACTTAGCTGGTTGATGTGATTCTTGACAATTACATATCCCTCATTTAACTCATTCATAAACAGCGATATATTGTGTGGTTGGAATTGTTCATTGAATAATATAATGCTCTCATTTTGCCCCCTTCTAATGCTTGAGCGCCCAATATGTATTGTCGGTATTCGCTCCAACCCTTGGGCGTCAAGTGAACGGTGGTCTATGCGTGATTTCACACCCTTTTCTGCAAGCGCGCGATTGCATTCATCCGCCCAATTTTCCCGCCATTGTTCGAGTAGGTTTTTGTTGTTCCAGTCTCTGTTTTTCTTCTCGAACCCAGACGGCGAAACCTCGCGCATAGTAAGCATGATATGTGCGTGGGGGTTATTAGAGTTATCATGTATAGAAAAGTCTGCACACATGCCCTTGCTTGTGAAATTATCCGTTATGTAATTTCGTACGACTTGAATATTTTCGTCCATACTAAATTCAACAGGTAAAGCAACTTCAACCTCGCGTGCTGTTTGCGAATCAAGGCGACGTTCTATTTTCTCAACCGCGTTCCAAAGAATAACTCTGTCGTTGTACTCATTTGGTGCGTGTGGTGGTAGCATAATCTCTGAATGCACAACACCAGTTTTGCGCGTGTAGTCGTGCGTGATGCCGTCTCGTTGGTTAATCATTTTCTGCCCAGCCCGATAAGCAGAAGCAGCAACAGACGAACGCCCAGAACTGCGCCCAATTATCTTCACACTACAATGATATATTGCCATACGCTAAAACACCCCCAACACATAGGCATACTATGCGGATGGGGGTGTTTTGTTGCGCGAAGCGCAACAGGGGCGCAAGCCCCGCCGTCGACAGACCGCACACATTGGGCTTGCCCCAATGTATAAGTGCGCCCTTGGTATAGTTATACCAGCGGGAAAAAAGCAAACCCTGCCGACAGCAAGTAGCATTTTCGATGAAGGCTCTCATTGGCGTTATGGAATACTAACAACAAGCAGGAACATGAGCGTGTGCGCCCTTGGGAAGCAGTTTGAAACTGCTCATACCTGTCGGCGAGTCTGTTCATCCTTTGTTGTTGTGTTTCCATGATTAAGCTGGTTGGGAGTCTTTTGGCTATACCCGTATTACGCGCCAGGCTGTGCCACAACTTTCAAGAAGGAATTTCCTGCATTCTTAGAAAAGGATGTGTGCATATGCATAATTCAAAAACAAGCTATCTTTCTGTCGGCATAGATATTGGTGCAGATTTTAGCTTGATGTCTGTTGCACTACCAACGCAAGAAATCGTTGGTAATGCGTACAGAATCAACCACGACAATCTGCTGTCTATTCAAGGAGCAATTAGTCGAATCCGTGGCTTAGAATCTGAGCATAATCTACAATCAAAAGTGTTCATGGAATCCACAAGCATTTATCACTTACCGCTATACTACCGTTTTAAAGATGAAGAATTCGAGGTTTTTGTCCTTAATCCACTAATCACTCACGCAAACAGAAACATCAACATTCGTAGTATCCACAACGATAAATTTGATTCACAAAAAATTGCACTAATTGGATTAAAGCCTAAACTTAAAATATCTGTAATCCCCGATGATTACACAGCCGCTGTAAAAGTGATGATGCGTGAATATCATTCGATGAAAAAAGAATGTACCATGCTCGCTTGCCGTTTAACATCACAACTGCGTCAGACATTCCCGCAATATCTGAAACTTTTTTCCCAAATAAACGGCAATACTTCGCTCGAAATCCTTTATCGTTATACAACACCCGAAAACATTATGACCGCAGATAAAGATGAGTTTGTTGCTTTAATTGCAAAAGCCTCTTCACGCAATTTAACTAACGCTGAATGCAAATATGAACAACTTGTTCAAGCGGCAACACAAGCAAATTCATTTGGGCATAGCAATAACGGCAATATTATTTTGATACGCCATATTGTGGAAATGATTAGATTTAATCAAGAACAAACACAGCGATTACTTGAAAAGATAGAGCAAATTATTTATGAACAGCCTAATTCAAAACTCGCTAACCAAATTCGATTGATTGAATCTATCCCTGGTGCAGGGTTTGTAACGGCGGCAACTGTTGCTTGCGAAATAGGCGATTTTAGTGCGTTTCGCCGTCCGAAACATCTATATGCGTATTTTGGTCTTGACCCCAAAGTGCGACAATCTGGACACTTCACAGGGACGGAACTTAAAATGTCAAAACGTGGCTCGCCATACGCACGGCGTAGCATATATATTCTGGCGTTGCAGTCCATTAGTGTAAACAAAAACAGAGAACCTAAAAACCCTGTGTTACGTGAGTATTATCTAAAAAAATGTGAGTCCAAGGCTAAAATGACTGCGATTGGGGCTGTTATGCACAAGGTTTGTAACATCATCTTCGCTGTACTTCGTGATGAGAAGCCCTTTGCACTTGTTACGCCACAACAACACCTTGAAGCGTATACAGCAGCTTTGGATGTTGCCGCATGAATACAAATTACCTTAAATCTGATAACCACTACTCATTACGAGCGACAAACTCCGTCAAGGGCGGCGCGGTTTTTGCGCCGTGCATTTTACCCTTTATGGAGTTTGAGTGAGTGATACAATTGTGGTGCAGATTTATGATATTTGATTAGCGCAGAACAGGCTTAAAAAATGTTGATTTTTAGGCTTGTTTGCTGTATCACTTTTCAATCATTTTGCTCATGCAGTTTTTACTTATTTTTCCTATTGACTTTTATTAGCAGGACTCGGGATTTTAGGCAGCGGCAGTTGCACGGAATCCCGATACAGCGGGTGTAACGTGCGAAATGGCGGTCATACACACACATAAGCCCTGATGCATACCATGTCATTACACAGCAAAGGAGGGTAAATCCCATGACCGAACATGAAGCACAACGACTAGCCAAGATAGACGAAAAAATGAAGCAGATGAAAGCACAAAGACAGGATATTATTGCAAAGGATAAGAAACGCCAACGCCAAGAACGCACTCGCCGCTTAATTCAAATTGGCGCAATTACGGAGAAATATTTCGATATCAAGGATATTCAGCCTAAAGATTATGAGAATTTTCTTGAAATATTTTTAGCAATTAAGAATGTTACGGCGTGCATAGCACACGCAAAAGCGCAAGCCAAAGGGGAATCAATGCCACAACATGAACAAGGATTTAATACAGAAAGCACGGCAGACAAACCTAGCGGAATACCTAACTAGTCAAGGTGTACCACTAAAACGAGAAGGACAAAGGCACAGGCATACGGAACATGACAGCTTAATATTTACAAAGAACTCATACTACTGGAACAGTCGCCAAGAAAAAGGAAATTCCATTGATTATCTTGTGCGACATATGGATATGAGTTTTATAACTGCGGTTTTAGCTTTAACTGGCGCAAGTGAAGCCAGTCTTACGTCCCCCGCGGCACCTGTGAAAGGGTTTGTACTAGATTATGAAACCCTAAACCCGAACAATCAAAAAGCAAAAATGCACTTGAATAAGGAAAGACATATCGAAAATGACAGCATAGATTATCTTATACAGAATAAGTTGTTGCTCCAAGATAGACAGACAAACAACATCATTTTCCCAATGTATGATGAGAAAAATATTTGCGTAGGTGCTGAACTCCAAGGCGTAACCAAGAAGCGATTCAAGGGGATAATGAAGGGCAGTAAATATGGCTATGGCTTTAATGTTCGATTTTCTAGTGATGGCGTATTCGACTATGCGCTATTTTTTGAAAGTGCGATAGATTTGATTAGCTTCATTGAGTACAAGAAAAACTATGAGAACAAGAGCCTAAACAAATGTATCTTGGTTTCAATGGCAGGGCTTAAAGCAAACATCGTAAAGCATACGCTGAACGCATTTGATGGCGATTTGAGGATTGTTTTATGTGTTGATAACGATGAGGCAGGGACAAAATTCAAGAATGAGATTGAAAGCATACAACAAAATTACATAGATTGCACCCCAAATGAAAAATACAAAGATTGGAACGAGCAACTAGGAGCTGTTAAAGGTCACAGCATACCCATACAACGGCTTATTGTTAGGGGGATGTCAAAGCGCAATAATGATAGCCCCTCCGAGACTATACGAAAGGCAGCCGCTATACATAGTCAGAATCACAATAAATGAGTATTGGTCAGCAGGCATTTTTCTGTCCCGCGCTCATTGAAATTACACCATATGCAAAAAATATATTGCAATTTTCGACAATATGTGTTATAATAGTATTTATCAGATAGAGGGCTTGTCTACATAAAGTTGCTTATTATATTCTCAACTGTTGCTGTACCAACACCTATCTCCAGCGACAACACGCCAGATTTGGCATATGTTACCGCATCCAGCAAGATGATTGGGCATAATCTCACAAAGGGCAGTATTGTAGTATACGAGTCCACCGTTTACCCAGGGGTTACAGAAGATATTTGTATCCCCATACTGGAAAATGAATCAGGATTAACCTGCGGGCAGGACTTTAAAGTTGGCTATTCTCCAGAGCGGATAAACCCAGGGGATAAAAAACATAGACTTGAAAACATTGTAAAAGTAGTTTCTGGTATGGACGCAGAATCTATGGAGGAAATAGCCCAAATCTACGAAATGGTAGTGGAAGCAGGGGTCTACAGAGCCAGCTCTATAAAAGTTGCAGAAGCATCAAAAGTTGTAGAAAACACCCAGCGGGATGTAAATATTGCCCTAATGAACGAGCTTGCAATGGTTTTTGACCGTATGGGCATATGCACAAAAGAAGTGCTGGATGCCATGAATACAAAATGGAATGCCCTTGGGTTTTTCCCAGGGTTGGTTGGGGGGCACTGCATTGGTATAGACCCCCACTATTTCATATATGAGGCAGAAAAATTGGGCTATCACAGCCAGCTAATTGTATCTGGCCGCAGGATTAACGAAAATATGAGTATTTTTGTAGGGGATGCCATTATTAAACAGCTTATATTGGCAAACAAAGTCGTTGCAAAATCAAAAATAGCCATCTTTGGCCTTACATTTAAAGAAAATTGCCCAGACATCCGCAATTCGAAAATAGTTGACCTTGTAGAATACCTTCGCACTTTTGGCATAAGCCCCCTTATTGTTGACCCGGAAACTTCGGCAGAAGAAGCAAGAAAAGAATATGGAATAAATCTAACACCACTAAGCAGTGTAAAAGACCTGGATTGTATTGTGCTGGCTGTGCCCCATGAAATATTTATGAACGAAAGCATACCTAAATTGGGCACATATTTTGGCAATTATCCAAATAGTGCAAAGATAATTATTGATATAAGAAGCATACTAAACAAGGAGGATATAAAGCAGCAAGGGTATCGCTATTGGCGATTGTAATGCGCATGGGGGGATTTAAATGTCTGCTGATACCGTAGAAAAATTGTATGAAAAATATAATACCCACACTGCAATCATAGATGAAAACGAAGTAAAAAAACTAAACCGCCCATTTACACCGCTGGGGAAGATAATTTCTGCTTTATTTATGATTGTATGTGTGCTGGCAATATGGAGATTTACCGCAAGGGCCCAGCAGTGGTACTTGCTGGGGGGTATGATGCTTGCGTACCTTGTGATTAAAGAAGTATTTGCGCTAATCTATGTACCATGCAAGAAGGAGCTTACCAAAGATTATAAAGTATCTGCCATTATCACCTGTTATAACGAAAAACCAGAATCAGTTGTGTCCATACTAAAAAATATAATAGTACTGGATTACCCGGTTCACGAGATATTATTCCTGGACGATGGCAGCGCAGACCCTCTGGCATATGAAGTTGCAAAGTCATTTGCCGAGGATTACCAGGATGACCCAAGCACACCCGATTTCCAGGTAATACGTTATGAACAAAACCGCGGCAAGCGCGAACTGCTGGTTTCTGGGTTTATTAAGGCAACTGGGGATTATGTTTTCCTATTAGATTCCGACAGTATAATAATGCCAAATGCCTTAACCGAGCTGCTCCGCCATTTTGAAGACGGGAAAACAACTTCCTGTGTTGGTAATATTGGCATCCTTAACAAGAAGGAAAACTTCCTTACAAGGCTGCAATCTATTTCATATTATGGGGCTTTTCAGCTTGGGCGGGGGGCCCAGTCTGTAACTGGTGACGTTGCTATATGCAGCGGTGCTTTTAGTGTGCACAAAAAAGAAGTTATTATGCCGCACATAGAAGAGTTTATTGATTATTCCTTATTTGGCATACATGTTTCCGCAGGGGATGACCGGGCTCTTACTTCTTATTCCAAAAGGTCTGGAGGGAAGACCCGGTTCCAAAGTACTGCCTATTGCGAAACAGAAGCGCCCAATACCTGGCGCAAATTTCAAATGCAACGCAGAAGATGGCAGCGGTCTGCATATATTGGCAGCCTTAAGTCCATAAAAGATATTTTCCCAAATAATTTATTGTTCCTTTTTTGGGTGTTTGGTGAGGCTTATTTCTGGCTTATTGCTATTATAATGTTTATTATTTCGGTTATGTATCGGGGGCTGTGTATAGATAAAATCGACATTGTTTTTTATTACATCATTATCATGTATAAACACAACGCATTTTACATGCTGTACAAGCCAATCCGGTTTATTTTTGTGCCGGTATACTTCCTGGCATATGGGGTATCCTTGATTATCACCCGTACCTACGCCGCGATTACTATTGCAGACGATGGCTGGGGCACCAGAGCCACTAAGAAAGATGAGATGCTGGCTGCAAATGTGAGCGATGGCCCGATAGAGCTTGGTCCGTAGGTTACTCAAGATTACTATACGGAAGCGTGAAAACATTTACCTCCTCTGCCGCCAATTCCGCGTAAAATTGTTCGCGTAATTGGCTCGGCGTCGGCATATGTTTTCGCACTTCCTATACGGAAGCGTGAAAACATTTACCTCCTCTGTCGCCAATTCCGCGTAAAACCGTTCGCGTAATTGGCTCGTCGTCGGCATATGTTTTCGCACTTCCGTATATATAGTTGACAACTTTTTCGTACCGCATTATCCTTGTCCTAGTTCTAAAATTCCAAAAGGAGGGCCAGATGAAACCATTAGTTGGGATAATCATGGGCAGTATTTCGGATTTGGAAACCATGGAGCACACCTGCAAAGTACTGGACGAGCTGGGGGTAAGCTACGAAAAAAGGGTAGTGTCTGCACACCGCACCCCAGAGTATATGGTAGAGTACGCCGCCACTGCCAGCGGGCGCGGCCTAAAGGTAATAATTGCAGGTGCAGGGGGCGCAGCCCATCTGCCAGGTATGGTGGCATCTTGCACCAGTGTACCGGTTATTGGCGTACCAGTGCAAAGCAAAGCCCTTAACGGTTTGGACTCATTGCTTTCTATTGTACAAATGCCTGCGGCTGTGCCTGTGGCTACCATGGCAATAGGTGTGGCCGGGGCCGCAAACGCAGGGCTTATGGCAGCAAGGATACTTGCAGCGCATGACAGTGGGCTGTACACAAAGCTAGAAGACCGCCGGGCTGCTATCCGTGACAGCATTAAAAATCTGGAAATTAATAGTTAAAATATAACCAACTACGCTTGCAAAATCTGCGTAGTTGGTTTTTTTGTGTGGTGTTTTAAAATAATTTTGAGGAGCGTAATATGACAAAAACAATCACCCCCTACCAAACCATAGGCATAATAGGCGGCGGCCAGCTAGGCCGTATGATGTGCCTTGCGGCAAAGGCAATGGGCTACTATGTGGCTGTGCTTGACCCAACCCCCAACTGCCCATGCGGCCAAGTGGCCGACATTGAAATCACCGCCGCATACAATGACCTGGACGCAATCAAGCGCCTGGCAGAAATAAGCGATGTAATAACCTACGAGTTCGAAAATATAGACTACAACGCCCTAACATGGCTGGAAACCAACGCATACCTACCCCAAGGCAGCCAGGTACTTAAAACAACAAAGCACCGCTTCTTGGAAAAAAGCGCAATTGCAGCAATGGGCATCCCCGTACCCAAGTTTGTGTTAATAGACAGCGGGGAAACCCTGGCCAAGGAAGTCTTTTACCCCAGCGTACTTAAAACCACCACCGGGGGATATGACGGAAAAGGCCAAGTTGTGCTTAAGTCAGAGGCAGACTTACCCAAGGCGGTGGAGCTTGCAGCTACCAGCGAATGCATCCTTGAAGAATTTATGAATTTCTCTTGTGAAGTGTCTGTAATAGTAGCCAGAAGCACCGCTGGGGAAACTGCTGTCTTCCCTGTTGCGGAGAATATCCATGTAAATAATATTTGCCATAAATGCATTGTGCCTGCCCGCATTTCTAAAGAAGTAGAAGCCCAAGCCCTTGCACATGGCAAAAAAATTGCGGAAACCCTTGACGCAATCGGTATTTTGGCAATTGAGATGTTTGTGGTGGGGGACAAAATTTATATAAACGAGCTGGCCCCCCGGCCTCATAACTCTGGACATTATACAATGGACGCGTGTATTACCAGCCAGTTCGAACAGCATGTACGCGCGGTTTGCGGCCTGCCCTTGGGGGATACCGCGCTGCATACACCGGTTGTTATGGTGAATATCCTGGGCAACCACATGGATAAGAAAAATATGCATAACCTTGCACCTTATACGCCTTTGATACAAAGGGGCAAAATACATTTATATGGGAAGGCAGAGGCCGTGGATAACCGTAAAATGGGGCATGTTAATGTGCTGGGGAATATTGATGAAGCATTGCAGATTATTGACTCGACGGGGATATGGTAGAGGCTAAAACCATATTACCAAAAAGAATCCCCAATCGGCTAAAAGGGTATGACTACAGCCAGGAAGGTATGTACTTCATAACAATATGTGTGAAGGATAATAAGCCTTTGTTAGGTGCAATAGTAGGGGCGGCAACCTGCCGCCCGCACAACCAATTATCTAAATACGGAGAAATCGTTAACAAAACGATAAACAATATCCCTGGCATTTATCCTGGCGTATGGATTAACAAATATATCATTATGCCAAATCACATGCACTTATTGATTGCAATCGAAATAAACGGGCGGCAGGTTGCCGCCCCTACGATGTCAAGAATTATTGGTAATATGAAGCGGATGGTTTCGGTATGTATAGGGTTTTCACCATGGCAAAAATCGTTTCATGATCATATTGTACGTTGCGAAAAAGATTACTTGCGAATTGCTGAATATATCGAAAACAACCCAGCAAAATGGGAAGCTGACCGCTTTTATGTTTCTAGTGGAAATACTCCCGAATGAGGCGCATAAATTAAAGGTTTGTTTATATATATTCAATATTGCTTATATTGCGCTGATTAAATGGTAGTACGGGCGGCAGGTTGCCGCCCCTACGAAAACAACGCAAAATCAACTTTACCCCAAACCAATCTCTACCCCTCGTAGGGGCGGACCTGCCGCCCGCAGATTTGCATCACATACTGTGGAAGCGCACACAGAATACATGTGGGTGACCCGTAAAAAACTTGAAGAAGTAATGCACAAGCCAATGCTGGAAGATTACAAAAAAAATTTTGCAGCTGATATGTTAAATATAGACTAACGGAGGCCAAAACAATGATAACCCCACAAGAAATCCAAGAAAACCTCATCTACACCCAAATGGGCATGAAAGAAGAAGAGTACGCCCAAGTAATTAAAATCCTAGGCCGCTTACCCAACTATACAGAACTAGGCCTATTCTCTGTAATGTGGTCAGAGCATTGTTCCTACAAAAACACCAAGAAAGTACTGCGTAAATTCCCAACAAAAGGCCCCCGCGTACTGCAAGGCCCAGGGGAAGGGGCCGGGGTTGTAGACATTGGGGACAACCTTGCCGCAGTATTTAAACTAGAATCCCATAACCACCCCTCAGCCTTAGAGCCCTTTGACGGGGCGGCTACCGGCGTGGGTGGGATAATCCGGGATGTTTTCTCCATGGGGGCAAGGCCCATTGCGGCGGTCAACTCCCTACGCTTTGGGGAGCTGGATAACGACCGCACCAAGTTTCTGCTAACCGAAGCCGTAGCCGGTATGGCCAGCTATGGTGACGGAATGGGCATACCCACAATGGCCGGGGAAATCCAATTCGACAACTGCTACGCCGCAAATCCCCTAGTCAACGCAATGTGCGTAGGCATAGTAAGCCATGACGGCATAAAAAAAGGCGTAGCCGCAGGTGTGGGCAACGCCATAATATACGCAGGCCACGCAACAGGCCGTGACGGGGTACAAGGTGCCAGCTTCGCAAGTAAAGAACTAGCCGAAGACCAGCCAGAAGAGGACAAGCCAATAATCCCAGCCGGTGACCCCATCCTGCAAAAGCGACTGATGGAAGCCTGCTTGGAACTTATGGATAATCCAGCCCTGGTAGGCATACAAGATATGGGTGCCGCCGGCCTTATTTCATCTTCATCAGAAATGGCATCAAAAGGCGGCATGGGTGTGGAGCTGTACCTGGACAAAGTACCCCAGCGGGAAGAAAACATGACCCCCTATGAAATGATGTTAAGCGAATCCCAAGAGCGTATGCTGCTGGTAGTAAAACACGATTGCCAGCAGGAAGTCATTGATATTTTCGCAAAACACAGCATAAACGCCGTAAACATTGGCAAAGTAACAGATGACCGCCAGGTACGCCTATACCACAATGGGGAAATAGCTGCCGATGTCCCCGCCGATGCCCTGGCAAAAGAAGCCCCAGAATACGATAAACCCTCCAAAGAGGCCGCGTATTACCAACAACTAAAATCTAAAGACCCAACAATAAAAATAAGCGACCTGCACTGCCCATGGTGCAATTATAAAGAGTGTAAAGACTACGAATCAAAAGACCTGGCCGCTTACACAGTAACCCTTATGAGATTGCTACAGCAACCCACAATTGCAAGCAAGCACTGGGTATACAGCCAATTTGGTAAAAATGAGGACGTACTTGTACCCCCAGGCTCTGACGCAGGCATAATCCGCGTACCGGGCACAGATAAAGCCCTGGCAATGACAGTAGACTGCAATAGCCGCTATGTATACCTAGACCCTTATATAGGCGGCAAAATAGCCGTAGCCGAAGCCTGCCGCAATATAGTAGCCTCTGGGGCAACCCCCCTTGCGGTAACCGACAACCTTAACTTCGGCTCCCCAGAAAACCCAGAAATCTTCTGGCAGCTGGAACAATCCGCAGCCGGGATAAGCGAAGCCTGCCTTACCTTCGAAGCCCCAGTAATAGGCGGGAATGTATCCCTGTACAACGAGCGCGGCCCCGCCGCCATCTACCCCACCCCGGTAGTTGGTATAGTTGGCTTGGTCGAAGACCTTTCCCATATAACAACCCAGGAATTTAAAATCCCTGGGGACGCAATATACCTGCTGGGCGAAACCCGCCACGAATTCGGCGGAAGCGAGCTGCAAAAGATGCTCAACAATGGGGAAATATATGGCCCAGCACCCGCCATTGACCTGGCAATAGAAAAACGTAACCAAGACATGCTGCTGACCGCAATAAAACAAGGAATTGTAAACTCTGCCCACGATGTTTCCGAAGGCGGCGTTGCTGTATGCCTTGCAGAGTGTCTCATGGACTCCCCATGCCTGGGTGCTGTGGTGGATATCCCAGATGCAGACGGGCTAGCCTTCCTTTTCGCGGAAAGCCAATCCCGTTTTATTGTAAGTGTGTCACCGCAAAACCAAGAGGACTTTGAAGCACTAACCGGTGCAAAACTACTTGGCTACACCACCGGCGATGGCCAGCTAAAGGTAGGAGATAAGATAAACACCCCAGTATCAAAGCTGAAAGAAGCATGGAGAGGGGCCCTGGAAAAATGCCTTCAGAAATAAGAGGCCTTAACGAAGCCTGCGGTGTATTTGGGGTATGGGGCCATAGCGAAGCTGCAAACATGGCCTACTACGGCCTCCACGCCCTGCAGCACAGGGGCCAGGACGGCGCTGGTATGGTGGTAAAAAACGATAATATACTAACCAGGCACAGGGGCCCCGGCCTTGCCTCCGAAACCTTCCCCAAGGAAGTGCTAGAGTCCCTAAAAGGCACTGCTGCAATTGGCCATGTGCGCTATGCCATGAGCGGCACACATAGCCAAGACGGCTACCAGCCGCGGCTTTTCCATTTCGAAAAAAGCAGCCTTGCCATCTGCCACAATGGCAGCCTGGTCAATTCCCACGAGTTGCGCCACGACTTGGAATCCGAAGGCAGTATATTCCAAACAACCTCTGACGCGGAAACCCTGGCACATTTGATAAGAAAAAGCCGGCACTCCTTTATGCTGGATAAGTTTAAGGCAGCGCTAAGAAAAATCCAGGGCAGCTTCACTTTCTTGCTGCTGACCCAAAAGAAAATGCTGGCTGCCCGTGACCCTTGGGGGATACGGCCGCTTGTTATTGGCAAGATTGGGGACAATTACATCATAGCCTCTGAAACTTGCGCGTTTGACACTGTTGGGGCTACCTATATAAGGGATGTAAAGCCCGGTGAGATTATTATTATCGACGATGAAGGGCTTAAATCAGATTTCTTTACCAGCGATGCAAGTCTTGCGGTATGCGGCATGGAGTATGTGTACTTTGCCCGGCCAGATTCCGACATAGATGGGGTAAATGTGCACTCGTCACGTAAAAACGCCGGGCGCATCCTTGCAGAAGAATCCCCAACAAAGGCAGATGTTGTTGTACCCTCCCCAGACTCTGGGATATCTGCGGCAATAGGTTACGCAGAGGCCAGTGGTATCCCATATGAGATTGGGCTAATAAAAAACCGGTACGCTGTACGGACTTTTATTGCCCCGTCCCAAGAATTGCGGGAGCAAGGGGTAAAAATGAAATTGTCTGCTGTGCGGGCTATAGTTGACGGCAAATCAGTGGTATTGGTTGATGATTCCATAGTCCGCGGGACTACCAGCAAGCGCATTGTTACTTTGCTGAAAGATGCCGGGGCCAAAGAAGTGCATATGAAAGTGGCGTCTCCCCTTTTAAAACATGCATGCTGCTACGGCGTTGACCTGCACACAACCGAAGAGCTTATTGCCCATTCCAAGACAGCAGATGAAATATGTAAGGTTATAGGCGCAGATTCCCTTTCCTATATAAGCCAGGAGGGGTTAATCAAGGCTGTTGGCTTACCTTGTGAAGGCAGCGGGCTTTGTATGGCCTGCTTTACCGGGAAATACCCGGCTGGGCAGGGGATTAAACCCTGATGAAATACCACACATCAACAAAAAAGGAGCATTCACATGTCAGAACAATATAAACAAGCCGGAGTGGATATAGAAGCAGGGTACGAGGCTGTTTCCCGCATAAAAAAGCATGTAGATAAAACCAAAATCCCCGGCGTACTAGGGGGCCTGGGCGGCTTTGGCGGGATGTTCCAGCTGGCAAGCCACATGGCCGGTATGAAAGACCCTGTAACTGTAAGCGGAACAGACAGTGTTGGCACAAAGATAATGCTGGCCTTTGCCATGGACAAGCACGACACAGTAGGCATAGACGCCGTGGCAATGTGCGTAAATGACATAATAACCGTGGGGGCAAAACCACTGTTTTTCCTGGATTATATAGGCTGCGGCAAGCTGGACCCAGCCCAGGCGGAAGATGTAGTTGCAGGGGTATGTGAAGGTTGCATACAAGCCGGCTGCGCCCTGATAGGAGGCGAAATGGCAGAAATGCCCGGGGTATACAAAATAGGCGAGTACGATTTAGTAGGCTTTAGCGTAGGCATTGCAGATAAAGCCAATTTAATCACCGGTGATAATATAGCCGCTGGGGATGTACTTATAGGCCTGGCATCTTCCGGGGTGCACAGCAATGGTTTTTCCCTGATACGCAAGCTTATTGCCGACAACAATTTAAGCCTTGAAAAGACATACCCAGGGCTGGATAAACCCCTTGGGGAAGTGCTGCTGACCCCCACAAAAATATATGCCAAAGCAGTACAGGCACTAATTGCGGCCGTGGAAGTAAAAGGCATGGCCCATATAACCGGCGGCGGCTTTATTGAAAATATCCCCCGTATGTTCCCAGAGGGATTAGGGGCAGAAATCACCCCCGGGACATGGGATATCCCGTCAATATTTGAGTTTTTGCAGGGCATTGGCAAGATTGATGAACATGAAATGTATAATATGTACAATATGGGGATTGGTATGGTGGCAGCAGTTGCTGCCAAGGACGCGGATAAAGCTATAGAAACCCTTGCTGCCCAGGGGGAGAAAGGGTTTGTTATTGGTACTGTTGTGCCTGGTGAGGGTGTGAAGCTTTAAGATAGCGCTATACTTACTAGTTGGACACTGAAAAGGCGGGCTTGCACAGATAAAACATTAGATGTTTTATCGTGTAAGCCCGCCTTTTTGTGTAATCCAAGTCTACTTAATGATATTTCAGGTTGTTGCCCATATGGTCATTCATCCTAATACTCCAACTTACCCTCCAAATAAGCCCGCAGCCCATCAATGGGCACTCTTTCTTGCTGCATGCTATCCCTTTCCCGGACGGTAACCGCATTATCATTTTCAGACTCAAAGTCATAGGTAATACAATACGGCGTACCTATTTCATCCTGGCGGCGGTAGCGCTTGCCAATAGAGCCGGTGTCATCAAATTCTATTACAAAATACTTAGATAATTCCCGGTATATAGGCTCGCTGGCTTCGGATAATTTTTTGGAGAGGGGCAGTACAGCAGCTTTTACCGGGGCCAGGGCTGGGTGAAACCTTAGCACGGTGCGCACATCTGGTTTTTCTGCTGTGCCAACCTCTTCCTCGTCGTAGGCTTCGCACAAAAATGCCAGGGTCATACGGGTAAGGCCCAGGGATGGTTCTATACAGTATGGTACATATTTTGTATTGTCTTCGGCGTCGAAGTAAATCATCTCGTCTTCGGAGTGTTCTGTATGCTTTTTTAGGTCATAGTCTGTGCGGTTTGCAATGCCCCACAGCTCGCCCCAGCCTAGGGTTGGGGGGTACAGGTATTCAATATCTGTTGTGGCTTTGCTGTAGAAAGAAAGCTCGTCTTGGCCGTGGTCCCTTATCCTTAGAGATTTTTCTGGCATCCCTAGGCCATGCAGCCAGTCTATGCAAAACTTACGCCAATATATAAACCACTCATCATCTGTGCCAGGTTTGCAGAAGAATTCCAGCTCCATCTGTTCGAACTCACGGGTACGGAAGGTGAAGTTGCCTGGGGTAATCTCATTACGGAAGGCGTGACCTACCTGGCCTATGCCAAATGGTATTTTGCGGCGGGTGGTGCGCTGCACATTTTTGAAGTTTACAAAAATGCCTTGGGCTGTTTCGGGCCGCAGGTATACTGTGGTTTGTTTGTCTTCTGTTACCCCGGCAAAGGTTTTAAACATAATGTTAAACTGGCGTATGTCTGTAAAATCTTCCTTGCCGCAGCTTGGGCATTTTATATTGTTTTCTTCTATATATGTCTTCATTTTTTCGTTGCTCCAGCCGTCCACCACTTCTTCTGTGCCTTTTTCCTGCATGTAGTCTTCGATTAGTTTGTCGGCACGGAAGCGCTCTTTACAAGCGCGGCAGTCCATTAGGGGGTCGTTAAAGCCGCCTACATGGCCAGAGGCTTCCCATACAGATGGGTTCATAAGGATTGCGCAGTCTATCCCTACATTGTGGGGGCTTTCTTGGATAAATTTCTTCCACCAGGCTTTTCTTACATTATTTTTTAGCTCTACACCCAGGGGGCCGTAGTCCCATGTGTTGGCAAACCCGCCGTATATTTCCGAGCCGGGGAATACAAAGCCGCGGCTTTTTGCCAGTGCAACGATTTTTTCCATTGTTTTTTCCATATGATAGCTCCTTTTGCGCTGATTATATTATGCATGGGAATATAGCATACAGCCACACATTGTCAAATGTTTTTGTGTAAAGTATATTAGATTAACGAAAACTACGTGAAAAGGGGAAACACAATGGACTCGATTAAACTTATCCAGGAATTAACCTCGGCTTTTGGCCCGCCGGGCTTTGAGGAAGATGTTGTGGCTGTTGCAGGGAAGTACGCACCGCAGGGGTATTCAACAATGCGGGACAGCCTTATGAATTTTTACATGTTTAAGGACAGCCACAAAGAAAATGCCCCAACGGTTTTGATAGATGCCCACAGCGACGAAATAGGCCTGATGGTACATGCTGTAAAACCCAATGGCACAATTATCGTCCACAACCTGGGCGGGTGGGTTCCCATGTCATTGCTGGCCCAGAAGATGCTGATTAGAAACCTGGACGGCGAATATGTAACCGGTGTAATCGCGGCCAGGGCCCCCCACTTTGGCGGCATGGACGACGCGCCAAAACTAGGGGATTTGGTGCTGGACATAGGTGCAGCAGATAAATCAGAAACAGAAGAAAAATACAAAATTACCCCAGGCTGCCCAATAGTGCCCAAGGTAGAGTTTGAGCAGCAAGGTGACACCCTTATAGCAAAAGCCTTTGATGACAGAATCGGCTGCGCAATTGTGCTGGAGGCGCTGGCACAATTGCAAGACAGTGACTTACGTGTAGTTGGCGCGCTTTCTGCCCAAGAAGAAAAGGGGCTAAAGGGTGCTACAGTTGTTGCAAACCGGGTAAGCCCCAATTTTGCAATATGCCTGGAAGGTGCCCCTGCTGACGACACCTTTGGGGAGCCGCATATGATACAAACCCGTATGGGCAAAGGCCCCATGATTAGGCACATAGACGGCAATATGATTGCCAACCCCAGGGTATTCCGCTATGTGCGGGAGGTGGCCGCAAGGGAAGGTATTAAGATACAAGAAGCCGTGCGCACAATGGGCGGTACCAATGGGGGCGTGATTCATACATCTGGGATGGGTGTGCCCTCTATTGTAATAAGCTGCCCCGTGCGCTATGCGCATAGCCACCACTCTATGGTTAGCTTTTCTGATTATAAGGCTTGTGTGGCATTGGTTGTGGCTGTTGTAAAAGGGCTTTCAGATGAAATTATCCAGGGGTTTTAGGGGGTAATCACTAAAGCCATAAAAAATGGGGCTGTCTTGCTAAGCATTTTCATGAATAAATATACAGCCACCCCGTCATTGCGAAGAGCGTAGCGATGAAGTAATCCAGTGTTTTCACAAGTCTTGGATTGCGACCCTACGCTCGCAATGACGAGGGCTGCATACTTATGCGTGATTTTTGCTTAATAAGACAACCCCATTTTTATTTCTATTGTGGAGACTGTATCCATAAAGCAGGGCGGAAGCCAAATCGCTCATTAGCAGAGACAGCTTCAAAGAACCATATTCTATCCGACGCATGCCACCATACAATTGCAACAGTTGAAAGTTCACAAACCCCAGGTGAGCGAAGCCACCAGGACGTAGGCAAATTTGTATTTCTATAATGGATATAAATATAGCCCTCTTTGTTTAAAGAACCCCGTCTCCTGAATTCGTTTACCTCGGATACAGATAGGATGTATAACGAATTTTCAGGAGTAGCCATGCCATAGCCTGCACGTGTAAACCCTGCTGCCGCGTTTTCGGTTCGGAAGTCCATGTTCGCTTGGGCTCTTTCCCGTCCATCAATTGGCATTGGCTCTGTACGTACATCATTGTCTACATTTTCAGCCGGAAGGGCAACAGCCCTTAACTCAGGCGCTAGATTTTCGGTAAACCATTCGCTTAAAGCTGGTTGCAGCCCATTGCTCTGGGTCAAAAATGTATAGGTATTTGTTGTGTTGTACTGGGTCATGCCATGCACATGCTCGGTTATGATTAACCTGTTACCATTTTCATCTGTGGTTAAAACTCTCCACACAATACCTGTGCTGTCAGTGAATATTTCAACAACAGTGCGCCTGTAGTACCTTATCCCAATTGCTGCGAAAAAGATAATGCCTGCAAATATTATCAAATACCTTCCATATTTCTTTAATCTTTTAGTTTTCGATAGCAAATAAATAGCCTCTCTTTCAATTATAGCTTGTGTGGGGATGGGTGATATCCAGGGATATACTGTTGAAATTATACATTACATTAAAAAAGCGGAAAAGGCTGATTCACACAGATAAGTGTCATTAAAATCTGTGCAAATCTGCCTTTTCCGCTTTTTCCGTGGCTAGTTATCTATAATTAGCACAATGTCATCGCATACCGGTTATAAGAAAAAAAATTTCCAAACCCCATTGACTTGCCAAGTCAATGCAATTACAATTGACCCATCGAGTCAGTCAACACGCAAAACCAATGACTCACTCAGACATCAGCAACAAGGAGAGTGGTTTAATGATTGCAGGCGAATATGATAAATTCCTAGCCCTAGAGCCAGAAAAACAAGAGCGCATACTAAATGCCGCAATGGCAGAATTTTTAAACGGCTACAAAAAAGCCTCAACAGACAATATAGTCCGGGAGGCTGGTATATCCAAGGGCATTTTATTTCACTACTTTGGCACAAAGGAAAACCTATATAACTTCCTGGTAGATTACGCGGTAGAAACTGTGCAAAAAGAGTATCTTGACCTAATAAACACCCACCAGCCAGACATTTTGGACAGCATTTGGCAACTAAGCCTTTTAAAAGGAGAATTGTCCCAGCGCTATCCCACAATGTTTGAATTTTTGACCCGGGTATATATAGACGACAAAGATTGCCCAGCAAAAGTACACCTGCAGCGGTTTTACGCTATACAAGCCAAAATGATGCAGGATATACACGCCCACTGTGACAAAAGTCTTTTTAAAGACGATATTTCGCCAGAAAAGGCAATCGAAATTATTACATGGGCGGTTACAGGGTTTTCCCAAAGCAAAGTAAACATGGCCGGGACAGACAACCTTGGCGCGGTGATTGCAAACTACGAAGAATTCTTAAATGAATTTAAAGCTTATTTGGAAATTTTAAGGAAATGTTTTTATAAATAAGGCAAAGCCCTACCCGAAGGAAGCATAGCGAGGGTTCATTCCCCGCGTAGCGGCGGGGTTTGGGGCAGAGTCCCATTAATAAGGAGGATTCTCATGAAACTAAACGTAGAAATCAAAAACCTGAACAAGTATTTCGGCAAATTCCAGGCCCTTAAAGATGTAAACCTGGAAATACAAGAAGGGGAAGTTTTTGCCTATATTGGCCCAAACGGGGCAGGAAAATCTACAACCATCAGGGTGTTATTGGGCATTTTGCAAGCTTCAAGCGGCCAGGCCAAAGTATTTGGCCGTGACGCGTGGAAAGACGCGGTAGAAATCCATAAGCGCATCGCTTACGTACCAGGGGATGTTAACCTGTGGCCCAACCTTACCGGCGGCGAAGTTATAGATTTATTTGTAAGGCTGCGCGGTTCCCACGACAAGGCTTTGCGCCAGCGGTTAATCAAGGATTTTAACCTGGACCCAACCAAGAAATGCCGCACATACTCCAAGGGCAACCGCCAAAAAGTAGCCCTGGTTGCGGCATTTGCGTCCGACGTTGACCTATACATCCTGGACGAACCAACAAGCGGCCTGGACCCACTTATGGAGCAAGTCTTCCAAGACTGTGTGATGGAGCAAAAAAACAAAGGCAAAGGGGTTTTCCTGTCCAGCCACATAATGTCGGAAGTCGAAAGGCTTTGTGACCGGGTTGGCATTATCCGCGAAGGGCAGTTAGTGGAAGTGGGCACGCTGAACGACCTGCGCCACCTTACCAGCTATACCATGACCATAGCAACAGAAAAAACAATCGAAGGCCTAGAAAATATAAGCGGCGTATACGATATATCCAAAGAGGACGCAGGGGTAAAATTCCAAGTAAACACAGATGCTATGGGCAATGTAATAAGCCACCTGCAGCCCTTCGGCATCAAGAAGCTGGAAAGCATACCGCCATCACTGGAAGAGCTGTTTATGCGCCACTATGGAACAACTAGCTAAGGGGGGCAATTATGACTACAACATATGAAAGTACTAGCGGTAGTTTAACAAAGGGCTTATTTGAAAATTCACTACAGCTTACCCGCTTCATGCTTAGGCGGGAGCGTATTGCCTCCACTGTGTGGATTGTGACCTTGCTGGTGGTGATTGCCGGGCTTGTGCCGGGTATGTATGGTGTTTTGGACCCTGTTGCCCGGATTGAACTGCTTGGGGTTTTGGCAAACCCCGCAATGGTTTCCATGGCAGGGCCGGCATATGCTGTATACCACCCCACTTATGGGGCAATCTACGCAAACCTGATGTATATTTTTACTGCCCTTACCGTAGGCATCATGAATATCTTCCTTATAGTGCGCCACACCCGCGCAGACGAGGAAAAAGGCCGCTATGAAGTAGTGCGCGCGCTGCCTATTGGGCGCTTGGCTAATATTAATGCGGCCATGCTTACCGCTGTGGTAGTGAATACAGTATTGGCTGTCTCCATGGGACTGTTTATGTACCTTGGCGGCATGGTTGGGGACACATATATGTGCCTTCATGGCTCTATGCTTTGGGGGGTTGGCCTGGGTGCTATGGGCCTTGTTTTTGCGGCAATTACAGCTTTGCTTTGCCAACTTTCTTCCATGACCCGCAGTGTTATGGCATATTCTTTTGTCGCGCTTATTTTGCTGTACCTGTTGCGCGCCCCCGGTGACATGGGTATTGGCCCGGAATGGATTGCCTTAATCAGCCCCCTTGGGCTAGTGCTTCGCACACAGGTTTATATTTTAAATTTATGGTGGCCTGTATGGGTTATGCTGGCTTCTGCTGCCATTATTGCTGCCGGGGCATATTATTTATGCTCTATCAGGGATATTGACCAGGGCATGATACCGGCAAAGCCTGGTAAGGCATATGGCGGGTTTCTATTAAAATCCGCCCCTGGGCTGGTGTTTCGGCTAGAGCGCTTTCTTGTGATTATGGTAGTTATGGGCATGTTTGTACTTGGCGGCACATATGGCGCTGTACTTGGGGATGTGGAAGCATTTATTGCTAGCAATGAAATGTACCAGGCCCTTATGCTTGGCCAGGTTATGGATATCACTATACTGGAAGGGCTGCCTGTAGACGAGGCTATTGTGATTATAAATCAATCCTTAAGTGTGCTTGGTTTTACTGTTGCGGAAATGTTTGCAGGGTTTATCAATGGGATGATGGCACTTATGGGCCTTGCAGCGCTTATTGTGTTTGCACTTAAGGCCAAATCCGAAGAAAAGGATATAAGGGCCGAGCTGGTGCTGGCCGCGTCTGTAAGCCGCACCAAGTATCTTGCCGGGTTTGTGGTTATTGCAATGGTGTCTGCTGTGCTGTTGCAGGCAGCTATTGGGCTGGGGATGTATGCAGCTGCCACCCAGGCTTTGGTTAACCCTGGGGATTTGTCTCTTGGTTTTGTGCTAAGCTCTGCACTTGTATATGTACCTGCGTTATGGATTATGGTGGGTATTACGGTGCTGCTGCTTGGCTTGGCCCCTAAGGCTACAGGGTTTATATGGGCATACTTTGGTTACGCCTTCTTTATGGACCTTATTGGGGGCATGGGGGTATTTCCAGGGTGGCTGGCCAGGACTACGCCTTTCGGGTTTGTGCCCCAGCTGCCTATGGATGAGATTAATTGGGTGGTTATGGGGGGCATGACTCTTCTTGCTGCGTTGCTTACCGCGGCCGGGTTCTTCTTTTATAATAAGCGGGATATTAATGCGGTATCTCATTAGGCATGCCATTCTAAATAAGTGAATATGTATGCAATATGCGCAGGGGCGGCAACCTAACCCCCGCACCACAAAACCCATTTGTCAACAGCCCCGTCCTCGCAATGTCATTAAGTTAAGATATTTATCCCAACGTGTTGCGCAAATTTAGAAGCTGTGTTCATAGGGGGCAATGTCGAGTTGGCGTGGCAGATTTACGCCAATCAAGGAGGCTTTTTCGACGCTTGCCAAGAAG
>Ga0131853_10003084_pt1 | contig 29907 bp, 9 predicted proteins | sample TergutLab28metaG_FD_92764 | JGI IMG/M metagenome (GOLD analysis project Ga0131853, IMG submission 92764) | Labiotermes labralis P1 segment gut microbial communities from Petit-Saut dam, French Guiana - Lab288 P1 (version 2) (version 2) | ecosystem: Host-associated > Arthropoda: Insects >... | reverse complement strand
GGTGGGTAGAGGTATAGCTCTACTCTTCCATGACCGCGGCACTAGAAGGGGATGAGTGGTCAGCAGCACGCCCCGGCCGCACTTTACCAGCGGGAAAGACCCGGTACCCATTTTACAGGAGGCTGGGTGAGCCCTAGGGCCCGTCTGGACAGGTGCGGAAAATCTCGCCCTCACGGGGATTCGATCCCGGACCTTCCATCCCGTAGCCAGTCACTATACCGACTGAGCTACCCGGTCCACAATTTCTTCTGGCAGAATCCTTAAAATATAATTAAATATTATAATTAGTCTCCTGATTACATCTCTGGGTTCATCAGGTTCGTATCCTTCTTGTGTTGGCATTCTGTACAGTAGATAACTCCGTCATTGCATGACGGAAACTTGAGGTACCCAGAGATAACTAATCATATTACATTCCTTAATCAGACGTCGATTTTTTTATTCGAGGGATTAAAGTAAAGGGTAAAGTTAATTAATTAATTAATCATTACACCCTTAAAATTTACGGTGGGTTTTGAGTTAATCGTGACGCTGGATGGAGGCTAAGAGATATCTGGAGGCGACACACGGAATAGGCCGGGTTCCGATGCTGGCTGTCGCATCGTTGAAGAAGAATAGGAATAAGAAGAAGAAGAAGGAACAGAAGTAGGAGGAGGAGGAGAAGGAGGCAGGATGGAGGTTGGATGGGCTCCAGATCCGCTCCGGAGTCGGAGGAGAAGACAAGGTTTTTGCCCCTTTCGAGAATGGAACCCGATCGCCTAATCCATTTCTTGGGCTGGTCACTGTAGTGAGTGAAATAACGCAGATCCAACTTTTTAAGTCTGAAATTTATTTCTTTCGAGTTTATCGGCTCGTTCTTGAGCAAAAAATGACCATTAACTTCGTCATATCTGTCCGTATTTCGTGAAATCTCCCGCATTCAGCTGTCATTCCACCGATTCTCCATGTTTGTGTTCATCCTTCTATCTTCAACGGTATAAAATTAGTCTTTATAGTCATCAAGTTGCAAGAGCCGGGATAGCTCAGTCGTTATAATGACTAGAGTATAGGCTGAAATATCTCTGTTTCGATTCAAAGAGTACGTGGGTGTTCTTGTCCCAGAGGTAAAACGGCCGGGGCCTGAAGCTGGCGACTCATTTACATCTAGTGCACAACTTAAGAATGAGTGGATCTGTGCCTCCAGTCGCCTACATGCCTTCATGTCTTGCACAGGGACAACTATACTAAATAAGGTCGCTATTTATTGGAAGACTTCAACATCAGTTATGCCTTATGATAAGAGTCGATATTTCCTACCACATATATAGCGCTGTGTATTATTAAGCTGCCATTACGACTCCGGTACAGACATAAGAGGTCAACCCATCGCCCACTATTTCCTTCCCACATCCCGCTCACAGGTCAGAGTTCAACGTAAAACAATAACACTAACAGCCTTCATCATTCTTGGGCCAATGTTTTTGTGTCCGCTAGTAAAATCTCATCCATTACCTACGATATAATCACAGTAATTAACATGTCCATAGGCGTGAACATAATTCGATTAATGTGTTAACTTTGCTGGAAAGACGAGCCTCTCCTAAGACTTCCCGAAGATTTATAGCAGAAAATGAGAAAGAAGGCTGCAGTCATTAAGTGCTGACAAGTTCAAGAAGGCCATGTTAATAAACTTCGCCTTTTGCGACCCTGCTTCTTAAGTTCATACTTCAAGCTAAATTTAACACTTACGACAATGCGCATTTAGCGGCGTGGAGTGTTTGGCCGATGTCAACACCCGCCTGTCATAATATCATGTATTCAGTGTGCGTAATGACGAAGCACAGGCGCCAGTTCACTCCCACGTGCTTGTAGTGTAATATGACACGTTCATGTGTCTTCGCAGGCCTGCTGATTCTTCTTCGGTTTTCATATACGTGTACATATTCCCAACTGCTTGTCTCAGGGAAAAGAAAGATCTGGGATTTGGTGAGTCCGTGTGCATTCCTTTATTGCTAGCAATATAATGGACACTACCGCTTTGTTTGTGGGCCCGAAAGCTCAGTCGCTATAGCGACTGAGCTACGGGCTGGACGATCCAGGATCGAATCCCGGTGGGGACGAGATTTTCCGCCCATCCAGACCGACCCTGGGGCCCACTCAACCTCCTGTAAAATGGGTATCGGGTCTTCCCCGGGGGTAAAGTGAGACCGGGGCGTGTTGCTGACTACTCACCCCCTTCTAGTGCCGCGGTCATGGAAGAGTAGAGCTATTCTCCTACCCACCCTCTGGGCCACACCGGGCCTTTAACGGAATCACTTTACCTCTTTTACTGCTTTGTTTTCTATTGACTCTATGAGGGTGAAGGGGTACTCGGTGGCGCAGTTGTTACAAGCACTGCGCTACAAGCCGGATGGTAGCATGTTCGATTCCCGATTGTGTCATTGGAATTTTTTCATTGACATAAACCTTCCGGTCGAACTATGGCCCTGAGGTTGACTCAGCCTCTAACATAAATGAGTACCTGGAATATTTCCTGGGGGTAAAGGCGGCCGGTGCGTAGGGCTGACAACCTTACCACCATCATGTGCCGAATGTCTTGAAATCTGGGAGCCTCAACCGCCTGTAACCCTCAGGGCCTGTCTAGGCCTTTAATGGGATTGCTGTACCTGTGAGAGTGAAACTTAGTTGGTTACCTTATCCATTTGCAGCACGAAATGTTATAAATATGTATAACAGTTCATGTTTCACCTCATAATGTACCCACCGTACCTCCGTCTTAAATCCCAGATACCTACATAACGTTCGGTAATACAGTCAACTAAACTGTACAGTTCATCACAACTATATTGACTGGAGAAGAAGCGTGCTGTTTTTCAGTAAGTTTCATGTTTCGATCGTAATGTGTCATCATCAGGCTTTACATAACGATAAGCAAAAGGAGATTATTCAATAGCACTACAGTTTCATTCCTTGATGTCATATCTAAACCTTACAAAACATTTTTAGAATAATTTTATTATAAATTTTCTTCTTTGTGTCTTACAAATGAATATATTCCAAGTTTTTTTTCTTTTGTCCGCAGGTTTTTATGTTCTTACATATAATATTGTATATTAAGTTATAGGGTTAGAATTTAAATATATATATAATTTTTCTGAATCCTTGTAACATTCCGTGTATTATGCAATTATTTTATTATGTTACCTTTATTTAGTTTGATCTATTAACTTGTTTAGTTTCATTTCACACTAGGCCCATATTGTTATATATCGACAGTGGATGTGTCGACCTTGCAGGAGTCGTTGGTTCTGTTTTCAATTCTTATTCTTTTGCTTTGTTTATTTCAACTTTCCATACAGGGACGTATCAGTCCTTATTTACATCGTGTTGTCTAATGATGACCTTTACCTTTACCTATTTCTCTTCTCAAATCCCGACTTGTGCGGTTCTTGCAAGCGGCAACGTGGAACCCATTTTTTTTTCAATATGAAGGCCTATAAACTTTTAAAGTATTTTTTAAATTATTAATATATTTCGAAACACATCGGGATGTCACATACCAATTTTGACATCGCTGTGTATTTCGACAGTTACATGAGGTGCGTAAATCAGCTTTGTGGCCAAATACATATACTTTGTTCCCACTGCTCTTCAGAGAGGTAGATGAGGAGTAACAGCTAAGTACCTGAGTCGACGGTGTCTAGGGATTATATGTGTCAAACAGAGAGGAAATAACAGGATAGATAAAATAACATAATTAGCAGTTTATTAATTTATACTTTTTACAAAATATTTTTGTGGCGAACAGAATTAGGGAGGATGAGAAAAGCAGAACTTACAGCACGCAAGTTCCAGACGAGGATACCTACAGGGAAGATGCATCTTGAAAAAAAACTTGATTTAGAAAGGTTGATAAGTTTGTCACGCTCCATAAAGAGACACCCTGTGAAGATATGGACTGTTAATCTTTATGGGAGTAGGGATTAGTGCCGAGCTTTCGTAAAGACTATAATGAGCCTTGAAGCTGTATTTACATTTCGAAAAGTGGCATAAATCCCCACTTTTCAAAGGTTTCATCGAACTGTTAAAAGTATTGAAGGCCCGTAACATTTTCATGCACTTTGGCTGGAATGACGTGAACTAGAAAGCTAAGAGTCTGCAAATAAAATATTAATGTAAAGTAGGGACGAGGAAACTGAACAGGCTAACGACCTGAGGCTTGGGCTCCACTCTGTCTGCCTGTCTGGCTAGCTTCCGTCTTGCTGATCTGCAAAAAAGAGTTGATCCCTTCTTTACAGATCAATAAACTCTCTATCTGACCAATAGCAGAGTTCGGGTAGGCAAGTATTTGTCTGAAATGTTTCCTATTAGGAATGGTTTGAAACAAGGAGATGCTTTATCGCCATTGCTTTTCAACTTTGCTTTACAGTACCTTGCTCCACGGAGTAAGTTAAGTAAGTAAGTAATTAAGTAAATAAGTAAGTAAGTCAGTCAGTCAGTCAGTAAGTAAACTCTTTACCTGAGTCAGCTGGAATAAAATGTATCTTACTAAACGAAAAATTTACCGCAGTGGAAATGTATAGGCCTATTCTACATAGTTTGCAATAGTTCTTTACAAATTATAGATGCCATTTGAAATGCGATGGCACAAACCAGATTTCGTCTTTCGGCGAAACGGACGAGTCAATTTAAATTGGCGGGGCTTCAGTTCAGTCGACTACTGGCAGCCGAGGTGTGCGCATCAGCTGTAGTATTGCCGGATACACCATGTTCCGAGGTAGTGTGAAGGGTACTGGCTACCCACTCCATTCGCCAGTTTCCTCTTCACTTCCCCTTCCGTGCGTCACCGTGTGCCATTACACTTCAACTGGACTCTACATAGTTATACGTATGCTACGTTTACCTTTACAGTATTCGGTTATTCGGACTCCAAATTAACACGTGACAGGGAAAAAACCTGTGGCTGTGAGGTTGCCAGGGAACAAAGGGATCACACCAGCAACTGATAAAACTTAATAAGAATTAACAAAGTGTTTGGCAAGACTACACGACTTACACCTGTGCCAGTGTGGTTGCCATAGTAGCACGGCGAATACGTGCAATATCTGTGATGCCCGAACCCCCGAAAGGTATGTCTTGATTCTACCCTCTGTATCAAGATGTAGGCTTATAGATAACTAAAGCATGTCTAAAACGGAACCTGTATTAACCCCTATCTTGCTAACGTGGAGAATATGGTGAGCTCCTAATAATGCCAGCAAATGGCAGATGGGATTTAACTCGGCGTTTAAAGTGTTAAACGCAGTTATTACGACTATAGGAACATTGTCCTGTACAAAATAATATAGAATGAATACTAATTGTACTACCCATGATAAACGGACGATTGCCTAATGAGGAGCTTCTAGACTTTACTTATCACGAAACATTATTAGGGCGAAAAAAATCACGAAGAATGAGATGGGCATGGCATGTGGCACGTTTTGGAGAAAGGAGATGTGTGTAATGTGTTTCGGTGGAGAAACCTGAGAGAAATAGACCACTTGGAAGTCCTAACTTTAGATGGAAGAATAATATCAATCTTATGGAAAAGTCCCGTTGTGTTTATTACTAAATAACCTACATTTATTCAGTCTAACACAACACGGGTTTATTTTGTATCGGAATGTGCCGTTACAGTTTGAATAAAAATAAACCGTGTGTGTTCGACTGAATACGTGTAGTTTATTTGGGGGAATAATGCACTTACTTACTTACTTATTTACTTTAGTCACTTACTTACGTACTTACTTACTTACTTACTTTATAAGTCAGAGTCCTTCTTGAGAATGTAACCGGTTCTCAGTTAGTCAAGAAATTCTCCGCATTTTATTGAACCCAAAATTTCATTACTGCATTTAAAAGAGCCAGACACCTGTCCCTATTCTGAGCCAGTTCAATCCAGTCCATGCCCCCGCCCCGCCCATTCTACTTACTGAAGACCCATTTTAAAATTGGGAGAATATTATTACAATTGATATTTAAGGAACAGGGTGAGAGCCTGGATTGGATTTGGCTCAGGATTGGGACAAGTGGGGTGCACGGTAGTGAACTTCTGGATCCATGTAATGCGAGGAATTTTTTGACTAGCTGGGGAACTGTTAGCTTCTGAAGAAGGACTCAGATAGATCGTAATAGACGGAAAGTGTGTAAGATGAACGCGTAAGGAAAGAATGAGATTGCAACTTAAAACATTATGATAGAATGTCAGTGGCTTCTGTATGTTAGACGGCAGTTACTGCAAATGGGGGAAATAAGTGATAATTTAGCACGGCAGGACATGGACAGGATAAGTTAAACTAAGAATAAAAGTTAACACATTTCTTCCTAAAATGACCTGTACCTGAAACTGACTACTTATTCATTTATGGTTCAATTTTTGCGAGATATTATGCCACCTAGATTGGTAAATGGTTACCGGTCTTTCCAAAGAGCAAAGTGCCCCCATTGCCAAGGTCAAGCATCCCAACTTGACTCTGCAGATGAAGACGTGACTTACCTCTAGAACATCTGTATCTCTTTACCTGTCCACACAGCCTGACATTGTGGAAGATAAATCGTCATCAGCGCCGATGTGAGAAATTCACATACCTTGCTCTTTTTTTAGGGGGGGGGGCCGTTCAAATAAAGATATTTTCGTGAATATTTTGTTTTGACGTAGCCTATTTGTAATTTATTTTCTGTTTGAGGCAATTGCTTCATTCTACGAAACGTCTCGGAATTGGTTTCCTATGATATATCTAACGCAGTCGGTACAGTGAACAGGCTACAGGCTAAAGTGTCCGGCTCGAATCCTTGCAGGGCCAAGAGTTTGCGCCTTTTTCCAACTCGTCCAGACCGGCTTTGTAGTTCTTTCCCGAGGGTAAAGCAGTCGGTGCGTGATATTAATCTCTTACCTATATCTGGTGCCAAAGTTGAGAATGAGTGGAGCTAGACCTCTCCTCTTCGTAGTTGACTTTATTGACTGGGATAATTATATGTGAGAAAGACCAACAAGATGCACCCTATTTCTCATTATTTTATTCAAATTAAACTATCCTTTACATGCTTCGAACAAATAATTGTTCATCATCAGGAGGTTATTTCTGTACACGCAGCACACAGTATTTTACCTTACATCTCTGGGGTGTCTAGCTGCTAACACGGTGTGATTGGAACCTTAAAAAAGTGTGCATCTTGTTGGTCCTTCTCACATACATGTATCACGATGCATGGTTCAGAGAAAGGACTGGGAGGAATTTACCTTTGTACAACTAGCTATTGGTCTTTACTGGTATAAAGTGGCGTAACCAGGAATTTTGTTCGGGGGGGTTCAACAAATTCAGTTGAGGACAGAGGACAGAGGGAACGGGGATCTGGGAGCGGTAGCCCCCTAGTCAGGGGTTCTGGAGGCAGCTGTAATTTGGTACAAGAAATTTCATTTCATATAGTAACATTTTCTTAATTTTTGGTACTTTCAGACTATTTATGATGACAACTAATTTATTTGTCATTGCTAATGTAAAACAATTGCGAACCGGCGGTAGTTTTAGAATTTTACTGCCTTTTTTTTCTGAACATCTTGGGGTGTTGGCGTCCTAAATTCTGCAGTTTTTAACAGTTTTCACAATCGGGTTGAGTTTGGTACGATTTTGGAGGGCTTTCGGAATTTCGGGAGGGGGGGTTTGAACCCCCCCGGTACGCCACTGGTGGTATAAAAGTTGGGTGGGAGTTTTTCATTGTGGTTAGAGAAGGGTAATTCTACTAGCTTCCTTTTCTTTACAAACAGACTGTGTGGGGACAGCACAAAGGTTCGGCTGATTAAGATGCTTTGTAGGGACGTGATACTAAACTTACTCCCGCTTGTATTTTAAGACATCTACTTCCCGGTGTTACTTCCCTACGAATTGTTCAGTTGTTTCTTCATGCTTCCCCCTCATCATTCCGGAGTAGCCACGTGACTCATCCACACACTGGTCATTGCTATTCAGTATGCAAAGGGCGCATACTCACCGGAAGTTGTGTTAGCATCGGTGCATGAGGGCGCCACACGGCGTAGACTGCATCGCCAACTCTAGCTGCTTGTGTTTCTCGACTGCCCTTTAATTTCTTTCACGCCTTATGGAATTAGTTCTTGTTTGTTTAGATCAAGACAAGACCTCTATTATTGCCAGTTGTTGAAATTAGCTCTAATTGGTTTATCATTTCACTTCTTTGAATGTGCGGGTACGCGGTGGCACAGTTGGTTAAGACTCTGCGCTACAAATCGGAAGTTCGCGGTTTCATTTTTCATATTTCTTTCAGCTGCAATATGGCTCTGGAGTTGACTAAACCTCTAACAGAACTGAGTATGGATAAAAGTTTTAGGTTAAGATAAAGTTCACCCTCGAACAGTCTACGAAGTCCCAAAGGGGGAGTAGAGGTATAGTTCTACTCTTTCTTTGACCTCGGCGCTAGATGGGGGTGGGTGGTCAACGCCACGCCTCGGCCGCTTTACCCCCGGGAAAGACCCGGTACCCATTGTATAGAAAGTTGGGTGGGCTCCAGGGTAGGTCTGGATAGGTGCGGAAAAATCTCACTCCGACTGGGATTCGATTCCCGGACCGTCCATCCCGTAGCGAGTCGCTTTACCGACTACGCTATCCCGGCCACGAACTGAGTATAGGTAGTAAAAGAAAAGTATGCCAAGTATTTAACAATAATCCCCAAGGAAGTCGCCCAAAACACAGATGGTGGAGCTGTGCAGAAATACTCGTAAATATCAATAGACGCAAAATTAAAAACTGGAAAGAGAGGTCAAAAAACAGAGCTGACTGGGAGAAGTGCATTAAAGAGGGGAAGGTCTGCGTTGGACCGTACTGTTATTGAAGAAGAAGAAGGAGGAGGAGGAGGAGGAGGAGGAGGAGGAGAAGAAGAAGAAGAAGAAGAAGAAGACGAGGTAAAGGAAGCAGAAGAAGAAGGAGAAGAAGGAGGAGGAGGAGAAGAAGAAGAAGACGAGGTAGAGGAAGCAGAAGAAGAAGGAGAAGAAGGAGGAGGAGAAGAAGAAGAAGAAGAAGACGAGGTAGAGGAAGCAGAAGAAGAAGAAGAAGAAGAAGACGAGGTAGAGGAAGCAGAAGAAGAAGGAGAAGAAGAAGAAGACGAGGTAGAGGAAGCAGAAGAAGAAGAAGAAGAAGGAGGAGGAGGAGAAGAAGATGAGTAGGAAGGAGAAGGAGAAGAAGAAGGAGGAGGAGAAGAAGGAGAAGGAGGAAGAGAAGAAGAAGAAGAAGAGGAGGAGGAGGAGGAGAAGGAGGGCCGGTGCCTAAGGCTAACATCCTTACCACAAGCATGTGCCGATTATCTTGAAATCTGGAGCCTCAACCTTCTGGAAACCTAAGGGCCTGTCCAGGGATTGCTTTACCTTGTTGCCTGTTTTGACATAGTGCGATGTCTAACAAATACTATAGGCTACCTTTAGTGCCACGGGTGGAATGTGCACAGAGCCGGTTTAAGGAGACTTCAATCTATGCTTGTTGCATGAGGCCCTACTATTCAGCGGGAAGGGGGGGGGGGGACAACAGTCTGATTGTGTTTTAGATATTTTCTGTAAACGTATTCTTTGTGTAAAGTCTTATACGGTAAATACATATGGAATTAGATATATCTATTGTCAGTTCAGAACGTAGGAACCCTAAATTGATTTTAGCATTGGGTCCAGAAGTTCTGAAACTGGCCCTGCATCTGGGAAGCTTTTGATTTTGTGAAAGTTTTTATATAAAACTTTAAAAAAGTGTGATCTTATAATGGAGTTAATATGCACAGTGCATTGTGGGCCCTGTTTGAGACGGAAGATATCACCACAATACGACGCGCATATGGAAGAGAGCTGCGAATATATTAAGAAGTTAGGGATGGCCGAGAGTGGGTAGTCAACATTACTGAGGGTTGTACAGACAGCAAACACGTCCTCACTATAAAAATTCAGGATCATGCGAAATGCAGAGAGTCGGACTTGGGCACACTGATGGTCTTCGAGTAAACAGTAAGGAGGAAGACACTTGGGCCTAGGAGGAACCAAGTTGTAGGAGACTGAAGAAAATTACGTAACGAAGAGCTGTATTTCTTTTACTTCTCGCCGGATATTAGGGTGGACAAATCAAGTAGGATGACATAGGCGGAGCGGTGGCATGTATGGGGGAATGCATAGGGGTTGTGGTAGGAAAACCTGGCAGAAAAAGGCAACTTGGAACAAGCTGGCATAATTGATATAATATTAAAATGGATCTTGAGTAAATAGTTTAGATAGTTGTGGACTTGATTTATCCCGCTCAGGATAAGTACCAATAGCATGTGCATGTGAAGACAGTAATGAATGAACTATTTTTTTGTGGCGCAACAGTCCAAATCGGGCCCAGACCGCCTCCTGTTTGAGGTTTCTAGACAACACACAGACACACACCCGGTATGACTCCTCTGAACGAGTCATCAGCCCGTCGCAGAGGTCGCTACCTAAACAACAAACACAAGAGACGAACATCCATGCCCCCAGCTGGATTCGAACCCGCGATCCCAGCAATCAAGCGCCCTCGGACCTACGCCTTAGACCTTACGGCCACCGGGATCGGCGATTGAACTTACGGGCTCCATAAAATATGATAAAATGTTTGGACTAGCTGAGCAGCAGTTAGCACTGCAACAGTAACTGTACTCTGTGAAGTTAGCTGTTGTGGCTAAGGCACTCCTGTTTGATTTTGTCCATTGTCTGTGTGTAATACAAAATTCTGAGCACAAGGCTTAAGGAGAATGGGTTTGTTTTTGCCCACAAGGAGAAGTGGGGGGAAAGAAGTTAAGGCGTTTGTGTGTTCCCTTCTTTATGCCGAAGGATGAAAACAGAGCCAACCCCAGCAATGTCCTCTTTATAGGATACTGCATTTCAGTGAGACAGTGGGGCAGTTCAATTGGAGTTTGATAATATAACACAACAATTCGTTAAAATTCAGAACACTGTAGGCTGTTAATTAGAGACATGTGTTTCCAGAAAGATATATTGGTATATCTGTGTTACAGGGATTGACTACATAACTGGTGAGAACTTCCTGGACATGTTGGATAATGGTGTGGTGGTGTGCCATCTGGCAAGAGTCATCCAGGAACGTGCCAAACAAGTTATTGACATCGGTTCTGTCAAGGGTGTAAGTTATGATCTATATTGTGTCATTAAGAATCTAATGAATACAGAACACATGTAACTGGGTATATACAACTTTGGGTGAGTGATGCAGTTGGTTGAGGCACTTTGCCAGAAGACGGGAGGTTCCGGGTTCGATTCCCGGTAGGGTCCTTGGAAATTTTCAAGTGAACTCTTCTTTCTGTCTGCATTCAGTAACCTTGGGTTTCACTCAACTTCAAACAGAATTAAGAATGAAGGAATTCCTTGGGGTAAATTGTGGCCAGTGCATAGAGCTGACTGCTCTGCCATCCTAATTGTGCCTCTGACTTCTGAGTCTTCATGACTTTTTATGGGAAAGCTTTACCTTTCATATAACACTTACTGCCTTCTGTTTGCTACTTAATTTCTAGTTAGGAACTTTCAGAATGTGCACTCTAATAAATCTAAAACTGTAATATTCAACTCTGACATGTAAAACCTCTGATTCTGGAACAGGCAAAATGTCATATTTACCAGAATATAAAATTATATGTTTTTCCTTACTCATTATCTGAAAAATGTGTGGTTTCCATATAAAGGCACACAAATTTAACCATATTCAATATAGGTATTTTCCTGAACACTTAAGACTGCAATGATAGCTCAATTTACATAGGCATGATTGCCGCATGTTAAGAAAAGTATGGTATAATTCTGTGTGTATGTTTGTGTGTGTGTGTGAAGGAATGCTTTCTTCTTTTCGAAAAATGTTTAGATTATTTGCATCGCCTTTGATTTATGATCTGCTATTACTTTCAATAAGTCTGTATGCATAGCACATTTTAACAATTCTTGGAATGACCACAATCTTTTAAAACACAACTTAATGTCTGATAACAATACACACTGTAAACAGTATGGTTTCATTTACTTTCAGCCTCTTCCAACAATCAAAGGCAGGTGTTGGGAAAATGCAGCTCGGAGGAGCTTCTTCTCAAGGGACAACATGGAAAATTTTATCCAGTTTTGTCGAAAACTTGGAGTCCATCAGAATCTTCTGTTTGAAAGTGACGATCTTGGTATGAAATTGCAGTATTCTTGCACCGGCATTCGGAGAAAAGAATTATTTATACATATCCGAAATATTTTTTAATATATTGAAGAGGATTTATAAAATTTCAGTTTTCAAATTTTTGGGACTGTAGATCAAGATATATAGAACTATAATTTTGCCTGTTGTTTTGTATGGGTGTGAAGCTTGGTCGCTGACATTGAGGGAGGAAACGAAGCTGAGGGTGTTTGAGAACATGGTGTTGAGGAGAATATTTGGACCTAGGAGGGACGAGGTAACGAGGGAATGGAGGAGATTGCATAATGAGGATCTAAATGATTTGTACTCCTCACCCAATATTGTGCGGGTGATAAAATCGAGAAGAATGAGATGGGCTGGGCATGTGGCAGTTTGTACGCTTCCGCCCAATATATTAACATCATCAGCATAAACAAAAAGCTGATGTGTACCATTTAATTTCAAGCCATCCTGGTTTACCTGAACCCTCCTAATGGCATACTCTAAAGCAAAGTAGAAAAGCAATGGTGATAAAGCATCTCCTCTTGTCAAACCATTCTTTATTAGAAACATATCAGACAAATTCTTGCCTGCCCAGAACCTGCTATAGGGTTCATCCAGACACATTTACATTAGCCTTACCGGTTTCATGGGGTACCAAACTCAACGAGAATATTTTACAAAACCTCCCTCCTAACTGAATTGTAAGCGCTCTTGAAGTCTATAAATAGCTGATGCACTGCTTTGTTTTATTCTCATTGTTTCTCAAGTACTTGATGAATGTAGAATGTATGATCAGTAGTTGACTTGCTGCATCAAAATTCACATTAATGATCCCCAATAATTTCTTCTGCATATGGAGTTAACCTTGACAGCAGGATGTTGGTTAAAATTTTGTATGTAGTTGACAAAAGTGATATGCCTCTGTAATTACAACTATCTGTTTCATCACCTGCCCTACAAATAGGTATAATCGACTCCTTCTACTCCTTGGGCAATTCCTCCTTATTCCAAATATCATTAATAAGTTTATGAGTCTCAAAGCAAATTGTTCTACCCCCTGCTTTAATCAATGCTGCTTGGATTTGATCAATACCTAGCGATTTGTGGTTTTAGCTTTTCAACAGCTGCCTGAAAACTCAAAGGCACAGGGCTCAAGCATTAGTGGCTTGCTGTATGTATTTCTGTTTGCCTGACAACATTAACCCCATTTAGATTCAATAGCTGAGAGAAATGGTTCCTCCACCTTTATGTACTTATATACTTATGTAAAACTAAACTGCTACCACAATACCTTGTTGAAATTTCTTTTCAGTTCTGCACAATCAACCTCGGAATGTGATCCTGTGCCTGCTAGAAGTGTCTCGCCTTGCATCTCGGTACAGTGTGGAGCCACCAAGTCTGGTGCAGCTGGAGAAGGAAATAGCAGAAGAAGAATCACAGTCACATTCTCACTGCCATTCGGATTCTGGACTGTCACACAGTTCACTAATGTCCTGGCAGTTCCAGTCCAGTCCTGCCATCACACCTCGCTCCTCCCCAGACAAGATACGGCACAGCAGGCAAGGACGAAGGAAGGGGAAATTACTGTTATAAATAATGTCAAGGCAGTGGTGTGTCTCAGAAGTGTGCTCTATCCCAAGCACAAAATTAAAATTTTAATACAGAACTCAGTTTGTAATTAGATACACTCCATTCTAAAATAATTTCAACTAACACAAAACATTGGCTAATGTACTTGTATTTGTAACAACCTGACTGCATGTTTCACCTCCAAAAATCAAGGCATTATCAGGTGTATATATATATACTGTAAATTAATGTAGTGTAATTCAATATAAGAGTGCTAAACCTTGAAATTTTCCAGTAAAAAACATCCTTATATTGAATTCCACCACATATTAATCTATATATAGGCCTGCTGATGGCTTGATTTTAAGATGTGGAACATGTAGATAACTTGATAGAAATAAAAATTATGACATGTATATCATCAAACACAACCATTATAATTAAATAAATATTGTTCACATTAACTCGAGTTACATGTCTTAATGCAAACAAGATTTATTTACTAATAAAGTTTGTGGCTAATAGCGTACAAGTACTATTTGTTAATGCATGACAGGATCCTGAAATCAAAAGGGATACAAATAAAACTGTATTCATCAGTGTTGCATTAGCTGAAATTGTTCCATAGTGAACGATAAAATTGAAAGTTTTTCACTTATCTTAAATTACAGTAGGATTCTCTTAATCTGGCATTGTTGGGATCAGTCAACTGCCAGATTATCAGGCGTGCCTATACTGCCCTAATATCTTGCAGGTGATTTGTTTTCTTGCTACACAGCCAGCCCTCAGAGAATGTGAACTTGTCATTTATTTTCATTTAATCACAAACAGGCTTAGTTTTTTCAATTACTGAAGGCCCAGACATTACCATTTACCATTAGAATGTACTGCTCTAAACCCCTTGCACAGCACCTTCCAACTGCAAAAGTATCAGGATTTCCACAGTATTAGCATCTGGATTAAAGGAATTTTACTGTACCTTGGATGAATATTCATATATCAAGTAGTATGAAATCATCTTATTTTGAGAAGTACTAAGAAATATCTTAGTCAAACTGATTTTATAGGTATGGTGCAGGAACGTGACGCACCATTGTACAAAAGAAAGTGTTACATGCATGTTTCTTGTTAAGTGTTTGATGTGGTATATGCAAAGTGTCATAATCAGTTGAAAGCTGAGAGTCTGGATCATATAGTCAGTGTAGTGACTAGGCTAGGGGCTGGATAACTAAGAATTGTTCTTCAGTTGCCAACAGCAGCAAGATATTTAACTGTTTTCCAAAGCATCCAGACCAAATTAGGGGCCCACCCAGCCCTCTATTCAAGGGGTACCTGGACTAAAGCAGGAGAGGGCATGAAGCTGAATTCTCACCTCCATCTGTAGCCAGGGTTAAGAGTGAAGGAAGTTATACCTCTACTCTTCCGTATGTCTTATGGTGTACCTTTACCTTTACAGTACACATTCTTGGTTTTTTAAACTTTTTTCTTTGTTGTAACCTCTGCTGTTTATACCGCATTTTATGACAGAATATATGCTTCTCACTTATAGTATTACAGTTCTTGTTGTATGAGTGTCTAATAATTGCAACCAGGCCTGTAACAGAGAGGTGCAAGTGATTGCAGTGCTACCGATACAAATCTCGATGGACCCATCACAAATTTGCAAAATATCAAAGACAAACATGCTGAACAGCCCACTAAAAAAACATGCAAAACCCTACCGCCTCCATGCATTATCTCTGCTGATTTGCCATGTTTGGAAACAAATCACTTTAAAAAATATATGTATAAGTAAGATGGTTTGTGCCATGTTATAGAGAGCATTATGTAAGTATAGTGTTGATTTTGTGGTTCTGATGAGGTGATTTTTATGATCATGCATACATAACACACATAGTGAGTACATGTATAACAGAGCACTATATCTGTATATAAATGAATGTACATATATGCACCCACACTGGAAGCCGCTACACCCACTGTGTTCAGGGCTATGGGCCTGACTGCAACATGTTACACGTCATAGAGTTTTAGTGCAGGGAAACCTCCATATTAATATTTCTGGATTTAATGTTTTCTCCAATCTAATATTCATTTTCAGTAATATCCAGCCAATAATCTCACAAGTTAAGTTTTCTACATTTTAAGATTTTCCGGTGTTTGGTCTACAAATTAACTGGTGCCCAAAAAACTTTTATTGGGGGTTTCAATCTATATGATATTGGGGAATATAACCAACATGAATAATAAGCCTCTCCTCACTTGCAGAATGGCTGAGTTTTGAAAATGTTGTAAGTAATTTTCAAGGCATTTTTGTTAAAACTTCTTGTAAATGGGAAAATGTTATATTATTCCTGGCATGAACAAAGATGAAGTGGTTGGATAACAGTACTCTCAATCTCTTGCCTGACCAGCGTTTGTTATCATGTGTGCAGTTCTTCATCAGCAATCTCATCAGGCAGCATTAATCGCTGGGGCCGAACTCCAGTTGCACGTCCTCGTAGTAGTGAGCATCGCAGTCTTATGTTAATAGAGAGCTCTCCTGGTGGTGTGGGTGCAACATCTCCTCAGCGAGACCTGCGCCGAACGGCCAGTGAGGGCAACACAGGTCCTGGAACAACGAGTGCAGGTGCTAGTGATGGTGTTCCCAGCGATACAACTGAGGATGATTGGTCAAGGGGCAGTGGTGAAGACCCAGATCTAGAAATTGATCAGGATCTTGGACAGGGAGACCACACAGAGATCAGTGAATTGGATAGGAGGGTAAGTTTGGAAAGGCAAGAGGTAAAATTAACAAGCATATGGTTTTGAATCTTTTAAGTACATCATTCAGTGTGACTGATTGCAGGATTTAAGATTCTCCTATCAGTCTTCATAAACACTACAGAATTCTGGGATGCGGCGCCATGGAGATTAGTATATTAGGCACTACAAGTATTCACCAATTTGCACCATGTCATATCCCAGAAGACTGGAATATTCATACAACAAATATTCCGCAGACATTATAAAACCCTCTGTTAATGGAAACTGTTCAGAAATCATAAACAATTTTTCTTTTTTACATTTATATTTTTGCATATACAGGAGGTTGAGATTAAACTTTGTATAGTAGGAAGAAATTATTTCAGCTTCAATGACAAAATTAATCTGAACCCTTACTATTGAAACCCCGTCCTCCTTCTTCGATTTTGGGCTCTTTACTGTACTTATTAATCTTGTTGTGGTTACTTACCCTTTCTTTCTCCCTCCCTCCTGTACACTGTTACATTGTTTTAACTTTTGCTTCTAAATACTGTTGTCATGAAAATAATAATTTGTGTTTAAATAGACATGTGTTACATATATTTCCAGCAGTGTTAATCAAAACCCACTAGGGGACAGAACACGTGCTTATGGGCCCTATGCTTAAACATAAAGATATACAAGGGAGTAACATTAAACTTTGGCATTAAAAGAAGCTGGATCACCCTCAGAACTCTAACCAATTTAACCAACCACCCCTGAAAAAAGAGCTGCTGATGATACTCACTGGACAGCAGGCTGGGTGGCCCACAGGGCCTGTTTGGACAAGGTAGAGAGAAGAAACTCACAGCACCTGGTGCAAATCATACCCAGGTTATCCAGCTTGCAGTGAGTTATGCAACTGACTGAGCTGTTGTGGCTCACGCACACATATGTAAGAGAAATAATAAATACATGAATAATACACAATCAGGTATACAGACAAATGTCATAGTTAAACACCACTTTGAATAGTTGAGTGTAGATGGATGGATAACATTAAAACGAATCTAAAAAAAAAAGTAAAATGGTGCAGAATGGGTCCATGTGCTTCAGAAGGCCATATAAGGTAGGAAATTTCTCATGTAGCTGAGGACGTTTTCTTCTCAAGAAGGATTTTGCTCCATGAGTTTGGCTGAATAATTAGCTAGTTATGTTTTGATGAAATTAGCAATGTAGTATAAAGAAATGTTAAGGGGCTAAAAATTAGAAATGTTCTCCATGTAAAGTTGCTTTTACAGGCAGTCCTCATTTAATGTTGCCATCATCAGTGCTGTTCCATTTTAATACTGACAGAATTTAATGACCAAAAATTTGATGAACATTGGTTTTATTTGGTTTGACATTGTTTTGGTAGGCACCTAGGAGCTTCAATGAACAGACTCATGGGTATCATAATTAATTTTTGTGGGAAAAGAGTTTCATGCTCTGTTATTTCAGTCTACATTCTGATATTCAGCAACATAACCCCAACATTAAATGAGGACTTGGTGCATCATCTGCAGCTCATACAGGTGCCAAGAAGAATGTGGTGTCTTATGGAATGTGTCATTCTTTCTCTGTTTTGTAACACAGGTCCAACAAGTGACAAGAGTGGCTCAGCGCCACTGTCAATGTCCCTCCACCAAGTGCAACAAGCTGAAGGTGAAAAAAGTAGGAGAGGGTCGATACAACATAGCCGGCCGCAATGTCTTCATCAGGGTTAGCTTCATTGTCCTTCTAAATTGAACTTTATTTTTCATTTTGTGTGGGTTCAACATCAAGAAATAATCCAGTATATCTTCTTACTGCACTATATTTACCTGATTACAAGGTTACTTCCTCCTACTCCCCAACCTGCCCTTTTCTGGTAGTAAATGTTAAGGAACAACAATTTTATTACTTAAGAATTGTAACATAATTGTGATGCAAAATTTCAGATTATATGTGACAAATGCAATGTAGTGAAATTCTATATTACATTGTGGCTATGGGAAACAGTGGCATAGATGGTGGAGATAACATTAAAGACTTGACCACCTGTTCTCTCCTGTTGCATTCCCCTGCAGTCATTCATCCCATGGCAATTGTTCCTAATATAGATATGACTCTTAACATTCCTGTGAAAGGAGCAGAATGTATTAAGTACATTGGAGGGGGAAGCATAACAGCTTGGGTATGGTATGAGGGGGTCCAATCCATGGGACTTCTTTCCATGGAATCAGTAGAGTGTAAATTATGTGCAGAATTGATTACTCATTTCTATAATTATTTCTTAGCAGTTTTTGCTAGTTTCACTGTACAGAATAAGCATCTAAAAATAAACATTTAAAATTTTTTCCTCCCCTTCCTCCCACAGAATTCCTTGTTGTTTATTACACTTAATTAAATGTAATTAGTAATTTGCCATCAACTTTAGTACATTTGTGACATTTCTGCATGCATAAATGGTCACTTACTTTACACTTGTGCTCGTCATTTATTTTACTTTACTTTATACACACTCTGAATTAATTTACTTAAGTTTAAGAGCTTAAAACAGAAACACACTAAACTGAATCTTTAACATAAGACTGGTGCCTGTATTTCAATGTTTGATAAACATTGAAATACAAACACAACATTTATTAGTGTAGGTCACATTTACATGTTGTTATCATCAATTTCAGAGTTTTGTTTATACATCCTACTCCTCTGAGTTATAACTGCAGTTAGTAAAACTCATTATTAATCTCATGATGACAAAAATTCCCTCAATTTTAATATTCCTTTATTTGATGAAGCTGTTAAAGGGTCGCCACATGATGGTCCGTGTGGGAGGTGGCTGGGACACCCTGGAGCACTTCCTTCTGCGACACGATCCCTGCCAGGTGAAGGTAGTAAACCGAGACTCCCCAACGAACAAATCATCTTCACCATCATACCTGCACATCCAAGCTAAATACCGTAGTTCACCGCCATCGGATTCAATGGGACGCTAGCAGGCACTGCACTTACCTGCCACGGCCAAAATGCATTCACCTGCTCACAGACATGCAATGCCAGGCAGAATATGGCTAAGTAATGAAAAGAGGCAATGCTTCAATTGAAATATGTTACAAAGAGAGCAAACAATTAAGAAATATGCAATGTCTGCATAAAAAATGCTTTTTTTAATTTTTCTTGAGAATTATTGGTGGTTTACTTCTTTCTCTTGACAGAAGTAACCGAACAGGATTTTTTTTTTATGCTGGACAATGTACAGAATTAGGCAAAACAGACATATAAGTACATTCCTGCATGGCAAGCAGAAGTGCAGGCTTGGTTTCATTCTTGGCTTACAAATGTATGAACCATGATATAACACTGTAAATTACTTTTGGTTTACAAGAAAGTAGTCACACTTATGACCATATATATTTAACTTGCTTTAATGGTTTGCTTTGAAATTTGAAATGACTGAAGAGTGCCTTCTGTAGATTTCTGTTACTTATTGGGGGGTTCTGAGTTTTGACAATGGTGCAGGAACCTTTGCTAAGTCTGTTCTTGCAAAACTGCTTTATGAGGGTGTACATAAGGCTTTGTATCCATAAACTATTCACAGTGCATCAGATGAATGATTTTCTGTGAATAATTGTGATACCAGTTGTCTACACATTCAGCATTTCCTTTTGCTTGCATGTCCTTTTTAGAATGTCACCTTACATAACAGAATATTCGACAGTTATTCCTATACCATTCCCACAGTCGGCAAAAATAAAAAAGGTTCTGCATTTAACAAATAATATGTACTATACTAAGTATTATTTTTCTCTGAGTCACCTATAAACACCAGTAGTATGCAGTGACTTGACATGCTTGGCTCATGTACTGATTTTACCTGCTTGAACAAAATACTGCAGTGGTATATGCTGGTACAGATGAAACATAGTTGGAGTAATCAAAACTGTACAGACAGATTTGCATGTACAGCTAAGCAGGAGAATATCAGCAACACATTAGCCACTGGAAAGCCACAAAATGCATACAGAGATGCAAAAGAGAAACCTGGAAAGTAAGCACTTAACAGATTGAAGGGGAGAGGGAAAGATAATATTAGGATAGATCTTGGTGAGATTGATTGGGAGCAGATGGTGAGGTGGGGGTATACAACAGGTTTTTAATATTAAAAAGTGTTGAACCTTTCTGTTAACAGGCAGATAGAAAGTAAGACAAATATATATAAATATGTGAATCCTTCAGCAAAAGGTGAAGGAAATGACAGTTGAAACTTCAAAAGAAGAAGAAGAATATGGATAAAACATTAAAGTCTTACTCTTGTTTTTCGAGAATGATGCAGTATTTGAGAGATTAATCTGAATACATCCAGCATATATGAACATAAGAATCTGTTTATAATAAAATGAGGCTATCAATAAATATTTTTAACGAAACCTGTTATACAGTGTGTTGTGCTAGTCACAAGATATAGAAAAGAATGTTTATTAAAAATATCAGCAGAACTGCTTTAACTAAACGGCCATTCATTAAGATTCTCTACATTGATACATGCATGCACAAACACACACACTTTCTCTCTCTCTTTGTGTCCCTTTATGTTTTCAAATTTTAATTTGCTCATATATCGATGTGCAGTGCATTTGCAATATCAGGAAATAAATTATGTTAAGTGCCCCTTTCAATCAAAACCGAACATAAAATGAAACTGTGTGTTCTGGTTTGTGTGTAAGAATAACTTTGAAGCTAGCTGTACTCCTTTGGCTGTTACATGATACGAACTATATATTTTACATATGTTATTGCAATTTCTGCATCATTTCAATGCAGACAACACTTTAACACACTAATCAGTATGCACAAAACTACCCTAAATAAATCAATAAGTAAAAAGCATACAAATTATTTAAAAAGCTGTTCTGTAGATTGTTAAAATGTACCGTACTATTTAAAAATGCAATATTATTAACCACTGCAGCAGATGGAAGACCCCAGAATAAAAGTTTCTTCACTGATGTGCCAACAACCTCCCTAAATTTCTACAGTTTAACCATTGCTCCAAACCAGAGGGACTGATCTGTATATTATGATCTTATATTTGAATTTCTTTTCCCCTTCAGTATAATGTACATTCACAGCTGGTACAAAGTATATACAAAGATTGCTTTGTATACAAATTCTTGCTGGTTTTGCTGTGAGCAAAAAGAAAAATATACAAATTTCAACTGAAGCACTGTCAGAACTAGAACTCTGGCACCTTGTGTAGCTTATCACCTCGCAGCAACTGAAGTAGGAGCGTGAGATTAACACATCTGTTGGAGAATGCTGTTATGTAGATAAGACACACATCAATCACATTGCCTGCAAACATTTTTCAGTGATTTTGTAACTTGTTTTATAGGTTTTATTACCTGCGTTAATAAATAAGATTCTAAATATTGTATATTAGGCATGACATTAAAAATTAATTTTTAAAAGCCTTTAAATTAAGTTTCATAAACACATTTTGTTCTTTTGTTTGTTTTTTTTTTTTTACTTTTTAAGTTAATGTTGAATAGTTTACATAAAAAAATTTGCCTGTATTTAGAAGCATTATAATATATGTTAGATAATTTAATACAAATGGAATCTTTTGTATCATCATAAGGCAATGATTAGAAATATGCATGTGTTTCACACATTTGCAATAGTGTATTACTTCCTTGAATTACTAATAAGATTCTGTCACTTTTTTTAAACAGAAGTGGCTATTAATATTTGTTTAGGTCTCTTATGATATCATGTATCATTACATGGAATTATCATTGCACTTGACACCTTCTAATTAGGACTTTGGCATACATTTCTTTAAAGAATTTGGAGCACAACATGTTATGACTTCTACTCATTCAACTGATATATCAGATGCAGAGGATGTGTTCAGTCGAAAGACCATGAGTAATAACCCGAATGCAACCTTTGACTGAATCTGTAACAATGTATAGCTAAAGTACAAATGATGGAGGTTCTTGGTGGTTAATAGTTCATAACAATTATTAATCTGGAATACTGAGAATTGTTTCTAGGATGCATATTGCTGACCAGATAGCCATAAATTTAGGTTTATACATCCTGTTGTGAAGGCGTATGAAAAGGAAATAATACACAGTTTGTTGTTTATGGCTCAATCATATAATTTGATTTGAATTTGAACCACATGTTTTGGCCCTATTTCTGGCCATTATTAGACACTACATTCAAAACATCTTGAGCAAGTATATTGTTATACAATAAACATGGCACAGCTACAGAATTTGACCGATTTACAGCATGAATTGAAGGAAACCTTGCTTTTTAATCTGTATGATGGATATATTTGTAAAAAATGAGGTTTCATTTTAATTTTGACATATTTATTTACAGTAGTACTCTTTCTTAACATGTTTGCAATGCAATACCTGTGATGGCTGGAAATAGGGCTGAAACATGTAGTACAAATTAAAATCTAATTAAAGAAATTGAGTATGGGAGGACAGCAGTAGACTGGCAGTGCCTCCACTGTTCACAAATCATTTGTTCAGTCACTCTCATTAATGTGACTTCCAATCAATTAAATTTCTTTCCACATGCCGGATGATTTAAATCATGGGCTGCCAACTTATGGCCAGCAGGTTACACCTAGCTTGTAAATACATTTTTATAACAAAGTTAACTTCATATGTCTGGAAATTTTTAGTCCCACATTTAGCTTAAAAGTTTTGACTAGGTGACCATGTGATATCTAGGTCTGTCATGGTGGTGTTTATGAAGATGCTGTGACACTGTGTTGTCTGATAGATGTGTACAGTAGTGTCAGAGGATTCTGCCTCCACCATTATCAGGATGGCAGCAAGATCCTATGAAAAGTCAGTCATTCATACCACACTGCACAACACATCATCCCAGAAGGCAGCAGTCTTCACATAACTCAGTCTTTATGACCTTGTTTCTGCTATCACAGAAAAGACAGTTATTACAGAGCAGGATCTGTAACCACTTTTCAAAGTACACTGCTCTATAAAATAAATACTCATTTCTGTGTTCACTGTAAGTCAGGCACACATCCAGAATTTTTTATTGGGCCATGGGAGGACTGACCCCGAGGCTATATATAAATTTTGTTTGATTTTAAAACTGTACTATAAAAGTCATGTCATACACGTGAAGGTGACACAACACTGTTGGCTACTGCATTTATATAAGTTACACATTAAAAAAAATACATGTTCCATGATTTGCTCACCTCACTTAAAACCGTAAGGTCTAATCTTCTTTTTTATTTTATTTTGTTTTCCAAGATTCCAATGTATAATCATCAGCCACTTCAGTGGCAGATTTTGGCTCTTGGATAAATCATCTAAAACTTTTGACACCATGATGTCTACAAAATGTTTTTTTTTTTTTTTTTTTTTTTGGTGGGCCCCTGGGTTCCCCTGTTTTTGGTTTTTTTTTTTTGTTTTTTAAAAATTTTTTTTTTTTTTTTTTTTTTTTTGGCAGGCCTCTGGGTGCACCTGCTGTAGGTATCTGATTTATGCTATTTAGAAATAATTATACTTAATCGACAGAAAATGCAAAGTATAGTATCGCTTATGTAAATATTATGACCTAATAATTTAAGGAAGTGCCCACCAAGAAGATTGGTTTTTTACGTTGGTTATCATTGTTAGGAGGAATGTGATGCAACATTTTAAATATATTAATAGAGTGATCAACTGATTTAAAAAGATTAATTCCACATGGTTAAACTGTGGTAATTTGTCGAAAGATGTACTGGTTCAAGGAACATTACACAAGAATTTACACACTGCTACAAAATACTGATCCACACATATATCTTTACATTGCCTGTATGTACCATATATATATATATGAAGCATGATAACTTCATCTTAAGTAATTCTGTTAATTTTTTCTAGCCTGTGTTCAAAGATAAAGTGTTAGATGTGAAGAATTATTGACATAACCTGGTAGTTGTTTTAATTTCAGGCACGAGGAAAAGAGTCAAAAAACAGAGTGAAAGGTGCAACAAAGAAAAAAACGTGACATTTGCAATTTAGAAGTGCGAGTGAAAGGTTGAGTGTCAAGTGGGAATCCGAATTTTATTATGCTAAGTGCAATTGTAGAGATAAGAAGTGACACAATGACACTGCTATGCCAGTAATCCGGCACAAGTGGGAAGATTCGTACGCCCAGCAAGGAGTAGATGGTCTGCTTACATTTTATCAACTGCATTGCAATTTTGCCATACAAGAAGTTCTTTTTTTTTTCAGGAGTATAGTGGAATATAAAATTTGACTTTATAATTTGCCTCTTTATATATATATATATATATATATATATATTTTTTGTGTAACTCAAATATATATTGACACACAATGAAACTCTGCTGAAACCTCTCACCAGTGAAGGTGTAAAAAAGACATTACAGCTGTGATGGAAGTTGGTTTTCTTGCAGACATTGTAATTGAAACCTGCCTTATTGTAGTAGTGACTTACACAACTGGTTATGTTGGGGAATGCAAGAATAATGTGATGTGACTAGGAAGAAGCCTGTCCAAGTGGCTCAGTTCCCAAGACTGATTTCTTGGCACTGTTAATCCTTTTGATGTTTCTTTGTTACATTTTTGGTCTTTGAGTGTTTAAAAATAACCTGAAATATTGCTAAAATATGTAATAGTATGATTCACTAAAAAATTACTACCATTTTAGTGTAACAGTCAGAAAAGTGTCCAAGAAAATTGTAGTTGCAAGAATGAATGGTACGGTTATGAAAGACAGAACATATATTACATTTTAACTGGGCATGAAAATCTATGATTTGTTATGTATGAATATCTATGTACATACAACTTGTTAGCACATCCCTTTTTCAAAAACCTATGGAAATTTCCAGTTTGATGCCTGGTTTATGGAATCAACACTGTTATGAATGTGAAGGCATGACTGTGTAATTACTGTATCAGGCTTTGATTTTGTTTTTAATAATACACTGTATTTCAGCATTAAAACTGGAGACTTTGTCAATTATGTAGATATACATTTTATTTACTAATAATTCAGTAAGATAAGTGAAGCTGATCCTAAGTATTAAAACAAGAAAAATGGGTGCTAAATGGCAAGTGACCAAGACAGAGATTTGAATCAAAAAATCAACACAGTTTTGTTTGGTGGATTGGTGTCGCTCAGCTTCTTCCTGTCTCTGGTATAAATTTGATATTGCTGCAATTAATATGCATTGAATTATCATTTGCTACAGAAAAGTTCTGCATCAAATGTGAATGTGTCAGACAGCTTCATCCATAACGTAGAAAATGTTTTAGGTGCACTGCAAATGCTCCATCCATAACACAAAGCAAAGTTTTATGGGCAGTGGAATTTCTCTGTCCATAACAAGCTTACAGTTATTCCTCAAAACCAAAATAGTACCCTAAGTTTGGAATCTGTAACACAATTGGGAAAGCTATCCTAAGCATTAAAGCATCCTACCAGATCATTCCCGAAGAAAACAGCCAATTAGGAGTACAATTATCAAAGCAGTAGCTCCACTGGACTAAATGAAGCAAAATAATTTTTGGATAGCCCCTTACTATGATTTCTGTGTGAAGACGGTATATACAAATTTATAAATGAAAACTGAAGAAATGGAGGTTTTTAAGAGTACAAGCTTCTCAAGCTTCCAGTCTGGACAGAAACAGTAGGGCCACAATAAATGTCTCTAAATTCTCTTCAGGCAGCATTGATACACGTACTCACATTACATTAGTACTCATTCTTAGGCTCTGGAATTTTTTCAAAATTGACCATTTCAGTTTATAATTGTCACAAACCAGAATTTTTCAATTGCCATTGTTGGTACACTTGGCTGATACTTCTATGCATCTTTCAATCTGTTACCAGAAAGTGTGCCTAAAACGCAAATTTCTACGAAGTTATTTGGCATTGTGCAAACTGTACATCGAAGCGGAAGGTTGGATCGTTTAATGTATCGAATGCACGACTACTGTAACATAATTCAAACAAGGTGCCAAAACTTCCTAACTCCCGACCTTCCTCACGGCCTCTAGATCAATACTCTACGTGCAGATTCGCTGACGATTCTCTGCTTCCTTGATCTGAGCGAGCCACAGACCGACAAACGTGGAACGCGTGGAACCACGCTCTGATTAGCGCATGACGTCCGTCGATTGTTTCAGCCGGTTGTATTTCGGGACTTCAGTGTGAAAAATTATGTTCTGGAGCATAGTTGCTTTAATTTCATGTGTTAAAGTACTACTAATTCCATCTTAGTGAGTATAAACTGCGCAATCCAGTGTAATAATTAAAAAAATGACAGAATACAACATACCAGCAGTTCGTACGAGTTAACGTTAGCAGAAGCGCCAATACACTGTCGCCAACTTGAGCTGATTCGTATTCGAGGAATTAAAACTAATAATGCATTTGAAATTATCGTGTTGGAGGTGTAAATTGTGACTTATCGCCTTCATATTTTAATTTTTACATCATGAATGAGAAATAAATAATTTATAGAACTTTTGCTGAAGTAATTAGATTGGGAAATGTTTACCATCATGTAGAAGTACTTAACGCAACGAGTTTGGACAGTGGCACGCATCTCGTTTTAGGGTTAAAAGAACCTGATGGAAAGTCACTTGTCTTTGAATTTGTAATATAAATGACAAATGTCTGTGACACTTTGTGCAGTAATTATGCGATGTACCCGTTCCTCATACAATTTGTTTCACTTAAAATTGATATCCATAGACCCATATCGACAAAATGCCACGTTGTGGTGTACAGTTTTTAACTAATTGTGCAAAAAGGTGTACAGGGTCAGATATGTAGGGGACTCCAATCGGGTAGTTTGTGGTAGTTTTGTCGTTGCCAAAACGCCTGGACCATCTCTGGGGACCACCCAGTTCGGGTGGGTGCCAGGACACCTCACCCTTCCCTGCGTAAAACGGCCGGGGCGTGAGGCTTGCCACTCACCTGCATCGGATACGAAATTTCAGAATAAGTTTAGCTATACTTTACTTTTTTTACCTTTTGCAGTATGTGTCAACTTTTGTATACTTTCCAGTTACTAGTTGATATTTGTGCTGTTGTGTTAGCGATGGTTCTACGGCCTGTCATTTTAAGGATACTGTGGAATTTTGAGTGGCTTTGAAGATTGCATTTTAGGAAGCTGCACATTTTGGCTTCCCCAAAAGTTTGAAATGAGTTTCTCATTGCTATCAGAAATATATATTCAGTGAACAGCAGTATTACGAAGGTAACATTCTTAGATGTAATTGATGCTGCTGGATTCAAGCTGTAACTTCTGTTTCAGAACTTGTAAAATATGCATTACATTTGTTCTGATGTTATTGCTTTGGAAATAATTTTATAATTATTTTTCTAGTCACTCAACGGATTTTGAGGTGCACCGAAACTGGTTGGCCATTACCCACAGTCTGCCTATAAGCAAATGGTACCAAGACACAACTTCAGAATGGACACTGGACTACCCTCCTTTGTTTGCATGGTTTGAGTTTATCCTGTCATATTTTGCAAAATATGTTGATGCTGAAATGTTGAAAGTGACTAACCTAAACTATGCATCTTCAAGAACAGTGCTGTTTCAGAGATTGTCAGTCATTGTCACTGACATTGTACTTGCATATGGAACACAGGAGTAAGTATTATACCTGAAATTGAAAGATTTTTTTAAACAGATATGTTAGGAAATACTTATTTATAATTTATCACAATTCTGAATAAATTTCTACATGCTTCATAACTATGTTTTCCTCAAAATATCGTGGCTTACACACCATTAATATCATTGCTGTCTTCCTTGTTGTTGTCATCACTGTTGTTACCATTGTTGTAATCATCATCATCATACATTTATGTTAATGTTTGTTTCCCCCAAAAATGTCATATTGGTTGAATTTCGGACCTGTGAAACTGCCTTTATACAAAACATATTAGTGTAATGTTAAGGAAAAATTGCCCTCATGAAGATGTGTTTATTTTTGAAACTGGCAAAAGTATTCATATGTCTATGAAACCAGTCCTGAAGGTAAGTTCACTGCTATCACATAAATAGATCACTTTTGTTAAATATGAAATACTTTGAAAAATTTTGTAACATTTGCTGACAAACCTGAAATTGCATACCATATGCAGTCTGTTTTGAAGAACTAAACAAATGTTTCTAATTGTAAGATTGGTCCTCATAAAATGTTTTTTATTTTGTAGCATAGATAATTTTTGAAACAAACCATTTCATTAATATTTATCTCTCCCAAATCCCAGAGACATTTTTGCCCTGAGAGTCCAAGGCATATTTGACTGTATAATACATTTTATGCTACAGTTTGGAAAAAGCAATATTATCCAACAAATGCACTTTGTAATATAACATATGTGACATTCAGAAACTCCTACATTTTTGGCCACCAGGATGCCTTCATCATTCAGTTGTTACAACAAAGGTGTAAAAGCCTACTTGACAGTGTAAGTTTTGTTCATTTTTATAAACAAAATTAAAATGTTAGATTGTTAAAATGCATCAAATTAATAGTAATGGTGATTTACAGTGTTCTGATGTGTTATAATATATTAATCATGAGCCACCCCTGTTGTCAGTTCTTAGTTAACTCTCGTTTATGACTGAAGTACTGTGTGTGAAGTTGCGTATTTACAATATGGTCTCCACAGTGATACTGCAGAACATGCTTTCAGTACACTCCACTGCCCAGCACGTTATTCATTGCACGGCACATCTCGTGTGTACCTTCATATACACATATATCATAAGATGATATGTTTTTTGTAAATATTTTCATAACATGTTAACTAAAACAAAGCTGATATTATTGTGAAGGTCATGTGGAATCCAAAGTGATCTTTGTATGCACCACTGTTATGTGTAACAGCAACTAAGAACTGAGAGTGGAGGTGGCTTATGATTAATGTATTAATATATAACAGTAAAACACTCTAATTCCCTGATGATGGCACATTGGTGCCAAAACATATAGGAGTTAATGTGTATCATGTATGTTGCATTATGATGTGCATTTGTTGGGTAATATATTGAATATAGAACATGCACAGTAAGAATAACATAAAGTCTGGGAAAAGCAGATAGTCGGAAGATTCTGTGAGTGAAAGGTAACAGAGTTTTAACCTTTATTGTACGGCATTTAATTTAGTCTTTGTGCCCCTGGTACGGTGTTTATATTAGACAGCCCTTTAAATAGTTGGGCGTGGTTGCCTATAAACGTTTATAAATTATGAACCGAAGGTGATGAAACAATTAAATAATCTGCACTGTTGCGAATAAATCAGAGATATTTCAGTTCAAAAAAAGTTTCAGTACAGTGGCGTACCGAGGGGG
>Ga0131853_10003083_pt1 | contig 29908 bp, 23 predicted proteins | sample TergutLab28metaG_FD_92764 | JGI IMG/M metagenome (GOLD analysis project Ga0131853, IMG submission 92764) | Labiotermes labralis P1 segment gut microbial communities from Petit-Saut dam, French Guiana - Lab288 P1 (version 2) (version 2) | ecosystem: Host-associated > Arthropoda: Insects >... | reverse complement strand
TCTTTTGTCTTCCAGGTTGCTATCCAAAAATTTAAAGATCAAGATATATAGAACTATAATTTTGCCTGTTGTTTTGTATGGGTGTGAAACTTGGTCGCTGACATTGCGGGAGGAAAGGAAGCTTAGGTTGTTTGAGAACATGGTGTTGAGGAGAATATTTGGACGTAGGAGGGACGAGGTAATGGGAGAATGGAGGAGATTGCATAACGAGGAGCTAAATGATTTGTACTCCTCACCCAATGTTGTGCGGGTGATGAAATCGATAAGAATGAGATGGGCTGGGCATGTGGCGCGTATGGGTGAGGAGAGGGGTTGTATAGGGTCTTGGTGGGAAAACCGGAGGAAAAGAGCCCACTGGGGAGACCTAGGCGTAGATGCGTGGATAATATTAGGATGGATCTCCAGGAGGTGGGATGTGGGTATATAGACTGGATTGGGCAGGCCCAGGATAGAGACAGGTGGCGGACGCTTGTGAATGCGATAATGAACCTTTGGGTTCCGTGCAATGTGGGAAATTTTTGACTAGCCGCAAAACAGTTAGCCTCTCAAGAAGGACTCTGCACCATGGATTAAGTAAGTAAGCCTACATATTATAAACCTAGAAGAAGACCGAAATTTCATTGAAGGGCAATAAATCTGAGAATTTCTTAAGAGACTTTGATAGATGTTAACAGTAAAGGAATACGCTGCAATCCCAGTCGAAGCGCGATCCCCTCTAGATTGCTTCATAACTGAATACAATTCTGATGAACATTCACGCCATTAATTTTAACAATTTAGATATTATCAGCAAACTACGACGCTGAAACTCCGATCGAAGGGCGAGTATATCTAAAGTGCGTCACAATGGTGGGTTTTTTTTTTTTTTTACTGAAATCTTCATCTTTATCATGTAGATACCTGGGTAAATTGACTGTGACAAACAAGCTGTATTGTGTATGTGAGTAGGGCTATAGAAGGGAAATCAGCAGGTCTCGGGGAGATAGATGTGTTTCTACAACTACGTTATCGAAAATAAATTTTGTATACTCGTAGGTTTAATATTTCGTTTTAATTTATTTCTTAGTATCCTTTGAAGGCTGTATGTAAAATGAAATCTATATCTTTTATGGTTTGCGGATTACATTGCAATGTTATTTAAATTCGCCATGGCCGCAAGTCTACATACACCTTTATAGGCTTACATTGAGCTTCGTCTCAACTGGTTTTGATAAAAATTTTTACTGGAGTTCCTCATTGAAATTTATCGGGTAAATTTATTTTTAGGCCAAGTGGACAATATGAAGTAACTGTTTGCAGGATCTGGAAAGTTTATAACGAAATTTTATTCTTAAATAAAAAAAAATTGACTTAATGTAATATTCGTTCCAACACCAATTTGTTTTCGAGAAAAATTCTTCATCGCTAACTTCTGAGAGAAAACAAGGAATTCCAAGGAGAACTCAAAGTCTACTGTCCTATTGTGTTTTCATATATACTTGTCTATCAGTATTATTATTGCTTCCTTTTACCTGTTACTTCAGCAGACATATTTTAAACTTTAAACTTTCTGCGCCTAACCTCAATTTTCTATCAGCGCCATGTATGTAATTTTTGTTTGGCAAGCCATATTTTGTACTTAATTGGTAAGAATGTTCAGGATGTATTTAAGTGCCAAATATCACGTTATTTCCTCTAATGGTTTGTTAGTTATTTCCATCAAACTGTAAAAGAAAGAATTTTTTTAACTTCCCAATTTTTTATTTTGCCTTCATCGAATATAATTTCATTAAAATATTGCACATGTTTCCAAGGTGTAGTTACCTTACTTCATTTTAGGGCCTAAGGTTATGTGGTCTCCCGTCCCTCAAACACACGCGCCCACCACATTCATATTACTTATTTTTTTTTTTAGGAAGTTATAAATTATGGTGTTGAAATTTCGTGCCAAGCCATAATATCCATCATAATTTTAGTTAAAATCCGCTAACTGGGTCACAAGTTAAAAAAAAAAAAACACAGCGTGGTGACCTCATAATGCTACATCTTTGTTTCTTTGAAGGAAAGCAGGCCAACAATTTTCACACAAGACTTTACATGCTGTTTTTATTCGCGTCGAAAGTTATCACGCATATGTGCCCTCTTCAAAGCATACTCTGGGGAACGCGCGTGGAAGGCTATAGGCGACAGATTACAACGGCCACACTATCTGAGAAGGGTAGATCATGAAAGGAAAATTAGGAGTAGGAGGCAAAGGTCGCATATAGGGAAATATTCTTTTGTGGATAGGACCATCCAACATTGGAACCAGTTACCGGCAGAAGTGTTAAGAAATCTCACCTGCAAACCAGTCACTTTTAAAAAGAGGGCAAGGAAAGTGATAATTGAGTTGAATTAAAAGGAAGTAAAGTGTGCTGGAAATCATCGAAAAGTGTAGAGAAGCGAAGACTAGTGAAGTGAATGTCAAAAGTGAAGGGAAAAGTCTAAAGTGAAGTGAAAAGTTATCCAATATAAAGTGCAGCGAAGTGAAATAAAGTGAAGTGAAGCGAACGAAGCAAAGTGAAGTGGAATGAGGTGAAGTGAAGTGCAGTATAGGGAATGGGGGGGGGGACGAGTCTTTATGAAAAAGGTTTATAGGGACGTAAGTGATGAGAAGTGAAGGACTGGGGTGAAAGCGTGAGTGAATTAATGATAAAAAAAATTACTAGAAGCTGTACACAGTACTCTCTCCCTTAGGTGTTTTTACCTTTTGTACATGTTCTATTCTAATTTGTCTCGCATATATTGTCGCTAGTTTTAAGTTGTCTTGTGTGAAATTGTTGTTGGTTTGGCCGTGTGTATTGTTGTAGTTGTCTTTTGTGTATTGTTGTTATCTTAGGTGTATTTGTTGTAATATGTGTGTATTGCTGTTTTTACTGTAGATGCCGGACTGCAGGCTAGAGGTCAGTATTCTGAAGGTACTGTGACCGGCCACCTCGACACAGGTTTTTCTTTTGTTTCCCTGTATCTAAAAGCAAATGCTGAGATGGTTCCCGAGATTCAAAGTTGCCACTACATGCTTCTCATGTAGCCCTCCCGACTTAAATTTAGTAGTAACCGATTTCATGTTTTGCATACATGTAAAATAACCACAGTCACCGGGTAACAACCCAATTGCAGTTAATAATAATAATTATTATACGAATGGTGAAAAAAGTCATCAAAAGTTCGGTGATATCGACCAGAATGCTTGTAGAAAAGGAGCTATCAGACAGAAATATGCGTCCCCTTAAAAAAGAAAATTAAAAAATTGGCGAAATTGTTATGGCAATCAAGAGGAAATTAATCACACAGAAATAAGTCTCGCTAGGATTGTACTAGCAGCTGCGGGTAATTAGTGGGAATTTAGGGCAGAAGCTAAAACGTTACTTTAGCTCGGATATCAGCTGGGACCACTGTTGTTTTGAGGCAACGAATTACAAAAGCTTATAGTTAATGTAAATGAATCACTGATAGGGTTGTGGAATAATTCAGAATTTCGTTCTCCTGGTGGGCCACAAATGTGCTCTTCTGACAGGAATTCTTACCAAGCACCGTTCGATTGAAAGCCAGGTTTATTACGCCAGAATTTTAGATGTGAAATGTAGTTCGGTCAGAAAAAACACCGCCGATAAAAGGAGAGAAACGGACACAAGGAAATTGTTTGCTCATCACATACCCGTTGTACGGAGCGTGATTCTTTATATACCATCGAAATATTATGCTAGAAAGAAGTTTTGAGAGAAGTTACTTAGATTGAGGCAATTGGCCAAGTGTATGAATGGCAGAAAATTAGGACATCTGGCCAGTGAGACTGCAATGTCAGGGCACTAGCAGATGAAGGGAGATAGGACTTTACATTCACTTTACATTCACGTAGATAGGACTTGTTATAAGGAGACAGACTAGGTGGCTAACGGGTAGCAAAACGGACTTGGAACTTGTTCCGGCTTGTTAACATCGTGATTGATTTGACTTCTGAAAACTCTGGAACTAGTGTTACTGATATTTTGACAATTTTGCAATCGTAAATTTAGAGTAGGATTTGACTTTGAGCCCCCTCTTGAAGTTTTTCCTTACGGGGAACAGAGGATTTACGCGGGAAAATTCAGGGGCTTCCACGTTAGGTCGTTCATATCCAATGGAGAAACTGTGCTTAAAACATCAATTTTTTGACCTATTAAGACAGAGCAAAATTTACAATGGCCATTGGGAAACGATAGGAGAATTCAAGAAGTGGGATGAATTTTAACCGCGCACCTACGCCGTGGGAGAAGGCATTTGGACTTGGTTAGGTAAAGACGCAATTTGGCGTCTCTTCGATGTAGTTAGTTAAGTTTAAAAAGAAAAAAACTATAACCATAAACTTATAAGAGCATTATTGTAAAAGGTTTATTGTGATTATGACAGTGAAACTGGTATGAAAGATGACATTTCTTAATATTCGGAACACGTAAGTACGGTGTAATTAGTGCTAATACACTAATTAACATTGAACATGTAGTGACAAAAGTAATCAGTGCCACAGACATCAGCAGTAAGCAGTAACTGTAGAATCGGTTTAGACAGTGGCTAAAGTAAAACGAAGGGTAGACTTGAAAAAATTGGTTAAATTACAAAATAAGGTGTTAATTATTTATACAAGTGTACCTGCGCCAAATGTGACTCGCCATTCTACTATATGAATATTACGTTCGATACTGTTCTTTCCCTAAAGTGGCTTATATCTTATACGTAAAACGTTGCGGATTATTTTCCTCCCACCATTGGACAGCAACCAACAATCTTAATGGTGATATAACATGCAACATTTTTTACCCAACGAATTAAAAGCATGCCGAGAGTTACCTTTCTTTTAGGGAACCTTTAAAGTTTTAAGTTAATTTTTCATTTTGCGCGTGTCTGGTGGTCAAGATGTTAGTAGCATACACCCGAGTAATGAAAACCTTTCTTTCCCAACTGTGGTTTGAATGTCAAGACAGGGTACTTTTCTGCTTTTCTCGCGACTATTGATTACACGAGACTGACCTATCTCATTTAACACGGTAATCTGTACGTGAGAAGTGTAGCTGGTTGTATGGCTTCTCGTCCTATCGCCTGCCAGTTATGCTATCTATAAAACACGTAAAACAGCTTCTACTAACTGAAGGTCTACTATCGTACTTAGCGTAACAACTAATTTTTTACTTTTGTTATCAATCTATTTATCACCATACACGTATTAAGATAAGTGTAATGACGTCTGCAAAGATAAAAAAAAAATGTTCCATAACAAATCAGGACCAGTTCCGTATGGCGCCATTTCTCGACTTTTTTGTGTTATCAGCTTTAAAATTTATAAGTTTTAAACAATCAAAGAGGTAAATACAGAGGACAATTATTAAATCATTCTGACAGAAATAAAATGACTAATTCTCACAGCTTGCTTATATATGCACAAGTCGGACGGGCATAGATATTTAGGTAGACTAATTTAGGAGATGGCTATAAGTTTCGGGGAAGCAAAAGCCTGGGGCATGAAGACCAGAAGAAGATGTCATAGTTAACAGCATAATAGGGTCACGATTACAGGAGTATAACATGCAGCTGCAGAGACCAATACAGATGCAGTAATCTTAACTTGTTCTCTACATTTTCCCAGCAGAGTGGGTTCGAAAGTTTGAACTGATTACAAATGACAGTTTCATGACATGCTTCACCCCACTAAGTCTAGTATCTAAATTCATTGTATGATATACTATTTACCGTGTGTTAGAATGTTGATAGTTTCGTTGTGAAGATAAAAGAGGCTGTTGATACTTCCCCAGAATGTCAGCAGTGGCCGGTATCCGGTGAAGATATATGGATTAAATTGTAGATGAGGCGGCATGTCGCGGAAATGCAGGAGATTTTTCCTTCTCTTCGGGCTTTCTTTATCTTTTGAACATTTTTTTGCGGTATCTTCATAACGATTATAGACTTGGTTCTTGTCGCCTACGTGTTCGTAGATACAAGATCCTTCATTCGAGACCCGGATGCTGGTACCGCCCGACGGCAGAGACTGCCTGTGCTGTTGCTTGGAGACGAATGCATTGTTTGACATTTCGAAAATTTTCGCTAAATTACGAGCTCGAAAAACCGGCTTTTGATTTTGGCGCGGCAAGGTACGGTATTGATTCCTGACGTTATTTTAGTGTCATCTAATAAACTTTCTATGAGACATCACGCCGTTTGGGATCGCTGTTCCGTTTACCCGGAATACTGGAACACTTGAAATCCGAGGAGGGATCGCACGTTCCTCCTAAACACAAGAACCACGACCACTAATGGAGGCCATAATGCTACAGTACCCACAATCCCTCTCAACAAGGCAGCATTCGCCTTTTACAGAAGTAAAAAATCGTTGCTGTGGAAACCTGTATTGATTCTGTAGTTATCACAGATATTTTGTTGAAGGACGATGGGTAGAAAAGTCCCAGTTTTAACGAAACGAATATAAACGGAGACTATTTTCATTTAGTTTTAAAAATATGTTATATATCTATATTCTAATGACTTCAGTGGCTCTTTTCAACGACAGAGATCAGCGCAAGCGCACCTGATCTGTTCGTGTTCAGAGCCCTATCGTGCTTGTCACCCATCTAAAATGGACACACATGAACATGTTGGAAGGGAGGTAAAATATTGTCACCTTGCACTGTTAATTTGTCACATAGCCCACGCGTCGATGGCTGAATAATTTTTGCCCTGAAACATGTACAAGCGCGGGAATGACTCCAGCATCTTCATTACGGATCAGTTTGGGCTTTCAAGTTCTGTGTTTCTAAATAGTGGGTGTTAAAGTGACCCCTACTGATGTGGCCACTTCTGGCAATTTGTGAAAGCAAATCAACCCGAAGGCTGGCCACTTGAAAATTGTACAGCGCCAAAGTTTTCCGTTCACTCGTAACAAACACCTTTCTTTATGCTTGAAAGTAGAGAAGTGCGAAAAACGTGGATTATGTTTAATTGTGCTCTTGATGTTATTATTTTAAAGTGGGGTCGAGAGGCAAGTGGCAGCGGAAGTGATTTGCTGCCTTGGAGGCCACGGTATCCTCTCCCGCCTTCCATGCACTGTCCGGAAACGTACAATGTTCCATCACCAAGAAAACGGGTAAGTGTGCTTGTGCAATGTGTATTTTCTATATTCTGACAGAGGGAACAGTTTCGTCGATAAAACTGTGGTAGCAAGCTTTCGGCTGTGCATGGATTTCTTTCTTTCGCAACTGTGCTGATGATGCAAGGCCAACAGGGAAGATGCACGCGCACGTACTCCGTAGATTGGCTGTGAAATATTCCAGTTCCAGTTCCGCGAATTTGAGATGAACTGAGCGAATTTTTTAGAATTTTATAAGCACAAAACGCCATATAATTATCAGAACAATTTAAGGACACATTTGTTAAAGCACTTGTAATTTTTGCAAGCCCACTCAATTCTTTAACCTCAATTATATTTCAAGACCCAGTTCGTACCGCGCAGTAAACACACCGCTTCTCGGTTACAGAAACCAATAACTTAATGCGTATGGACGTAATCATTCATTTTTTGAGGTCCATGCGTAACACGAATGCACTGCGTGGGTAGAAGGTGGAATTTGTTAATATCAAAGCTGGTGTTACACGTAGTAACTACTAGGCCTGCAAGGTTAGATTTGTTGAAAATATTCTGCGAATATTTTAATAATTTTAGCCAGCCGATAATGGTTATTTTAGGTAGGACAATCTAACTTATTTCTTTCTAGGTGTATAGACGAGAATTACATTACAAAAACGCCTACATCTCTCTGTTTCTTTGCTAAAGTTTATGGAATACGGAAACACTAATGTAGAAGAAACAGTAATTAAGGGAATAAGAAAAATGACAAATTATTTGGAGATAAAGAGTGAATTGGATTTGATAAGTCTCAGAAGAGTGTAAAATAATGATGTGAGCTGCTAGAGTATCGTGTACTTGCAAAATAAAGTGAAAACAATAATTGCATTTTAGTGAGATGTCAACGGGTTTCACAAGATCTTCGTAAAATATTTCCTGACAATTGTCCACCCACTGTATCGTGTTGCGAGTGGTACTTAATATTATCTCATTTTATGCTACTGAAAATTATACATACACGACTACCGAATATGAATTGTGAAGCAGATTTTGCAAAATGGCGACAATCCCTTCCCAATTTAGAATACTGCGATCAGACGTTTCATCTTTGGTCCTAAAATCCGATTCAGGTTAGGGCTTTCTGTATTGCAGAGATTTCGCAAATTTCTATTAAGAGAAATTGCTTGGAATTAATATCTCTAAAGGGCCCTACTGTCAGAGCACACAAATGAAGCACGTGGTCAATCATGTTTCGAGCGATATTTGAGTCCGACTGCAAATAATTTAGTTTCGTTTCTTTCAGACTGTTGTAATTTGGTTGTTGTTTACTCTAAAAAATTATATTTTTCGCCTGCAACGTTTCTTTCGAAGAGAAAACGTGATTTTTTTAAAATTTGTAAGCATATTGACCGTAGCATGCCGAGCCAAGATATGTTTCATATATTTGTTTTTTGTGTAGTTTATTTAACTACTCTATCATTAGCATCGAACAGCCAGATGATACGAAATAAAGAGTCGGAAAAGTTGTGAAAGTTTTTTTTTTTAATATACCTGGGGAGAGAATAAAACTATGGAACTCTTTAGAATAACCAGTTGGTCGGTCCAAATTTGAAGCGGTCACCTCCTCGGTACAAGTGAGAAGCTTTGCAGAGGGAGCCATGTTTGTCGAAGAGGTCTATGCTGAACTTCAGATGTGGTTATGCCATGTCTGCATGCAAGTGTTATATCCTGGTGTACGGTTAATAATTCAAAATACTCGTGGCTTTCATTGAGATGTTATGTTCCATTAGCCTAAAACATGCACTAATTCCATATCACGCCATAATAGTATATAATGAATTTAACAACGAAAGAGGAAGGTGTGATCTCGAATGGCGTGTTGCCCATGAAAATCATTCATTACTGATAAGAATAATGACGTTCATATTTGTGTCACAGGATGGCCGAGCACACTCTTTCCGTTAACGTCTTTCCTTCGAAACCCCAAAAGTAAATTTGACATTCAAAGGACCGTGCATCGTGATATATTCTTATAATAACAGCCAACGAGGTGTAATATTTCTGAAATTTACTTTTGTTAAAGAATTCTACAAGTTTCGGACAGATCTACTGTTCACCACCAGGCGTCTCAACACTGTATACACAGCAATAGATATTTGTCATGTTAGTTATGTTGACTTCATGCGATAAGTGGTTCCCTGTCACCACGGCATGGCGCGTCCTCAGGTTGCGGGTGGAGGAACGGCCTCCGATTTGGAGGGTAGCTGCGAATACACTTAATAAGCAGTCGCGGACAGCCGACAGGGATGGTCCTCCAACTTGGGGGTTGGGCGAGGTGCTAACAACTCCCCACTAATAAAACGTATCTTGCTACGAAATATTCACAGACAAAACCTCGGACCTGGACTGATACATTGGTATGAACTAAGCAACGAAAGAGCGACATGAGATTTGGTACTTGGAACGTTAGGAGCCTGTATAGTGCAGGTTCATTTACGGCAGCAGCCAGGGAATTGGCCAGATATAAATTAGAATTAGTGGGTGTGCAGGAGGTTAGGTGGGACAGAGAGGACACATTAAGAGCAGGGGATTATAATTTTTCTATAGAAAAGGAAATACGAATCATCAATTGGGAACAGGATTCTTTGTACACCACAGAATAGTAGCAGCAGTTAAGAGAGTAGGGTTTGTTAGGGATAGGGTGTCATATATATTTCTGAGAGGTTGCTGGTGTAATATCATTGTTCTGAATGTGCATGCACCAAGTGAGAAGAAAAGTGATGATTCAAAAAGACAGTTATTGCGAGGATTAGAGCATGTTTTTGATCATTTTCCTAAGTAACATATGAAAAATCTATTAGGAGATTTTAATGCAAAATTGGGGAGAGAGAATATTTTCAAATCGACAATTGGTAATGAGAGTCTCCATCAGGATAGTAATGACAATTTTGTTGGAATAATAAACTTTGCCACATCAAAAAGTCTAGTTGTTAAGAGCAGGATGTTCCCACACCAAAACATTCATAAGTGCACCTGGTCCTCTCTTGTTGGGAAGACTCACGATCAGATTGACCACATATTGGTAGATAGGAGATGGCATTCGAGCATACTAGATGAACAGAAGTTTCAGGGGAGCTGATTGTGATACTGATCACTATCTGGTGGTTGTAAAAGTTAGGGAAAGTTTGGCTCTAAGTAAACAAGCAGCACAGAGGTTTGGTGGGGAAAAACTTAATTTGAGGAAGTTAAATGAGCTGGATGTTAGGAAACAGTATCAGATTGAGATCACAAACAGGTTTGCAGCTTCGGAGAACTTAAATGATGACAAGGACATTAATAGGGCTTGGGAGAACATTAAAGAAAACATCAAAACCTCGGCTAAAGAGAGTCTAGGTCTGCAAGAATTGAAGCAGCATAAACCATGGTTTGAAGAAGAATGTTTATGTTTTGTAGATCAAAGGAACCAGGCTAAAATGCAGTGGGTACAGGATCCAAGCAAAAGCAGTGTAGATAATCTGAGCAACATAAGATGAGAAGCTAGCAGACATTTCAGGAAAAAAACAAAGACATATCTGAAAGCTAAAATTGAGGAACTTGAAACTAACAGTAAGATAAAAAATATTACGGAATTGTATAGGGGCTTCAATGACTTTAAGAAGGGTTACCAACCTAGAACTAATATAGTGAAGGGTGATTAAGGTGATTTGGTTGCAGACTCCCACAGTATTTTGGCTTGGTGGAGGAACTCTTTCTCCCAGATGTTGAATGTACTTGGAGTTAATTATGTTAGGCAGACAGAAATACACACAGCAGAACCATTAGTACCTAAGCCAAGTGCCTCTGAGGTTGAGTTGGCTATTGAAAAGCTAGAAAGCCACAAATCACCAGGTATTTATCAAATACCAACAGAATTGATTAAAGCAGAGGGTAAGACAATTCGCTTTGAGATTCATAAACTAATTATTTCTATCTGGAATAAGGAGGAATTACCTAAGGAGTGGAAGGAGTTGATCATAGTACCTATCTGTAAGAAGGGTGATACAACAGACTGTAGTAATTAAAGGGGCATATCACTTTTTCCTGCTATGTACAAAATTTTAACCAACATCCAGCTGTCAAGGTTAACTCTATATACAGAGAAATTTAATGGGGATCATCAATGTGGTTTTCAACAAAGCAGATTAACTACTGATGATATATTTCGAATTCATCAAATACGTGAGAAAAAATGGGAATACAATGAAGCAGTGTATCAGCTCTTTAAAGACTTCAAGAAAGCTTATGATACAGTTAGGAGGGAGGTCTTATATAATATTCTCATTGAGTTTGGTATCGTCATGAAACTGGTAAGGCTAATAAAAATGTGTGACTGAAACATATAGCAGAGTCCAGGTAGGCAAGAATTTGTCAGACATGTTTCCTATTAGGAATGGTTTGAAACAAGGAGATGCTCTATCACCATTGCTTTTCAACTTTGCTTTAGTGTACGCCATTAGGAGGGTTCAGGCAAACCAGGGTGGCTTGAAATTAAATGGTACACACCAGCTTCTGGTTCATGCCAATGATGTTAATATATTGGGAGGAAGCATAGCTACCGTAAAAGAAAATGCAGAAGCTTTGATAGTGGCTAGTAAGGATACTGGACTAGAGTACATGCAGATAAAACTAAGTACATGGTCATGCCTCAAGATCAGAATGCAGGACAAAGTCACAGTATGAAAATGATAATAGTTCCTTTGAAAGTGTGGAAGAGTTCAAACATTTGGGAACAACTTTAATAAATCAAAATTCTCTTCAAGAAGAAATTAAGAGCAGTTTGAAGTCAGGGAATGCTTGCTATCATTCGATGCAGAGTCTTTTGTCTTCCAGTTTGCTATCCAACAATTTAAAGATTAAGATATACAGAACTATAATTTTGCCAGTTGTTTCATATGGGTGTGAAAATTGGTTGCTGACAATGAGGGAGGAACATAGGCTGAGGATGTTTGAGAATAGGGTATTGAGGAGAATATTTGGGTCTAAGATTGATGAGGTAACAGGGGAGTGGAGGAAACTACATACTGTGGAAATTAATGATCTGTACTGCTCACACAATATTGAGTGAGTGATAAAATCAAGAAAAATGAGATGGGTGAGGCATGTGGCATACATGGGGTGGGGAGAGGCATGTACAGGGTTTTGGTGGGGAAACCTGGTGGAAAGAGACCAATGGGGAGACCCAGGCGCAGATGGGAGGATAATGTTAAGATGGATCTTGAGGAAGTGGGATGTGGGGGTATGGAGTGGATCAATGTGGTTCAGGATAGGGACAGGTGACGGGCACTTGTGAATGCAGTAATGAACCTTCAGGTTCTATAAAATTCGGAGAATTTCTTGACTAGCTGCAAACCTGTTAGCTTCTCAAAAAGGACTCTGCTGCATGGAATAAGTAAGTAAGTAAGTAAGTAAGTAAGTTACAATGACTGTCTCCTAGCATGACAATACATGTTGCTGTGTATACAGTGTTGAGACTCCTGATGATTGACAGTAGATCTGTCCGAAACAAGCAGAGTTCTTTATTGAAAACAAATTTGAGAAATAGTGCATCTCGTTGGCTTTTATTATGAGAACCCAAACGTAAAATTATAGTAGATGAAGCCCCCTATTAACCCCTGAAGTCCTCTGCGCTAGATTATGGTGAATGGTACACTTGATGATCCGGCCGCTTTACCCCCTAAGTGTCCGACTACCTACTGAACGGCAGGCTGGGTCGGCCCCATAGTCGGTCTGGGCGATTCGGAGGGTAGAAAAATCTTTCGCTCCTGCTGCGTATAGAAGCACAATTTTTCGTTTGTACATGTAGTAGCCTAGTCACTATACCGCCTATGTTAGCCCGGCTGCTCCCCCAAAAGCACGTCACACAAGTGTACAAGAACGATATTTTCCGTCAGACGAGTGTTTCTGTGTTTTATTTGTAAGTGTTGTAAGTGATGGTATCAACGACGTGCCTTGTCTGCGACATGATTTATCCCAGAAAAAGTTAATCAGGTCTTCATTAAATGTGGTACATTGGATGTGCCCTACAAATTTGCAGGGACTTTTTACTCTTGGATAAATTTAGCCATAATCCAATACGAAAAACTGGTATCGTGGTAGCGTGCTTGGAACTCCTGCTTCGTATTCAGTAGGTTGTGAGTTCAAATGGCAGCCCGTTGAGCAGCTATCCTGACTAATTTTTCCTGTTATTTTTCTCAGTTCCCCTGTCATTCAGGTGTAACAAAAATTGAATGCTAAACCATTAAACGTAAGATTTTAATTAAAGTGAGACAACCGTAATTGCATTATATTGTTGAATGAGCGTTAATTCTGATTCGAAGCAGTCGAACTTGCCCTGTGGATGTGTATACAATTTGTGTATGTCTAAACTTTTCATACTTTCGCTCCGCCGCCATGTTGTTTCCGACATGCTATGACGCGTGCGGTACGCGAGCAACCAATCGTCATCGATCCAATGCTGTGGTCGTTACGTAGCAAAGGAAGGAAGGCTTTTACTTACAGCTCTTGTTTATATTTCGTAGTCGACTTTATTTGGCGTAAACTGAAATATATAAGAATAAGGAATGTAAGTAGGCGTTTGCATGGTAGTAAATATGTTTATGTTATATGAATAGACTGAAATGTTTGAAAATTTGTGGATTTCGTGCCTACTTTCTGAACAAGCCGCTGAGGGTATTCAAAATGGCGTCTCTCATTTTCTTCTAGGCCTTCGTATCAATACCAAGGCCAACACGATTTATTTGTTGTGTCTTCCAGAGTATATTCGCCCATTTCAGATAAGCCTAAGGTGAATGGCAAATGTAACTATTTATAAATATTAGCGTAACGGTGTCTTTGGTCAGTTCTGTGTTGCCTCAGTGGGCGGTAAAATAATTTCTTGAGTGGTGTGTAACTGACGTTCCGTTTATTAGAATTTAACCACACTAACAAGGTTTTATTGTATGTGTTGCGTTACTGTGTTGAAGATGGTGTTCATATTCTGTTCGGAGGCATGGTTCGTGTGCTGTAATTCAGTGCATTATTCACAAAGAGGAAAGTGAAAGAGTTCTACTTTTTTCAGATGCCTCGCACAAGGAGAAATCATTCCCGTTCCAGATCTCGTTCACGTTCGGACTCACGAGATGTGAAGAGGAGACGTATAGATTATGATAGCCCCTACCACAGAGGATCCTTCAGGTGAGTGTGTATCCGAAAACATTAACTGTAATAGTAGAGTGCATGTTCATTTCCTGTGTTCTTGATGTCTCTGGGGACCGTTAGCTCTTTTTTCGGGGTGTTACATTGCAACACAGCTGTAGTGTGCAGTTGCCTGTTTGAATTTTGTGCTGATGTTTGGAAATTATGAAGCTGTGAGATCTTTGCCAGGGAGCCCCGTGTCCTATGTTGAATTGTGTATGTAGACTCAGGAACAGCACTTGCCAGGGAATTAGGTAGATATAAATTAGATTTAGTGGGTGTGCAGGAGGTTAGGTGGGACAAAGAGGGCACAATACGAGCTGGGGATTATAATTTTTTGTATGGAAAAGGATACTAATAATGTTAGTTGGGAACAGGATATTTGTACACAACAGAATATTATCAGCAGATTTGTTAGCGATAGGATGTCATATATAGTTCTGGGAGGTTGCTGGTGTAATATAATTGTTCTGATTGTGCATGCACCAAGTGAGAAGGGAAATAATGATTCAAAAGACAGTTTTTATGAGGAATTAGAGAGGGTTTTTTGATATTTTCTTAAGTACCATATGAAAATTCTATTAGATTTTAATGCAAAAGTGGGGAGAGAGAATATTTTCAAACTGACAATTGGGAATGAGGGTCTACATCAGGATAGTAATGATAATGGTGTTAGAATAGTAAACTTGCTACATCAGAAAATCTGGTTGTTAAGAGCACAATGTTCCCACACTGAAACATTCATAAGTAGACCTGGACCTCTCGGTACACTCACAACCAGATTGATCACATATTGATAGACAGGAGATGGCATTCAAGTATTCTAGATGTATGAAGTTTCAGGAGAGCTGACTGTGATACTGATCACTGTGTGGTAGTTGCAAAAGTTAGGGAAAGATTGGCAGTAAGTATACAAGCAGCACAGAAGTGTGATGGGGAAAGATTTAATCTCAGGAGATTAAATGAGCTGGAGGTTAGGAAACAGTATCATTCTGAGATTTCCAACAGGTTTGCAGCTTTGCAGAACTTAATTGATGGCCAGGACATTAATAGGGCTTGGGAGAATATTAGAGAGAATATCAAAATCTAAGCTAAAGAGAGTCTAGGACTCCATGAATTGAAGCAGCATAGACCATGGTTTGATAGAGAATGTTTAGGTTTTTTAGAACAAAGGAAGCAGGCTACAATACAGTGGGTACAGGATCCAAGACAAAGCAATGTAGATAATCTGAACAATGTAAGATGTGAAGCTAGCAGACATTTCAGGAACAAAAAGAAGACATATCTGAACGCCAAAATTGAGGAACTTGAAAATAACAGTAAGATAAAAAATAATAGGTACATGTATAGGGGCATCAGTGACCTTAAGAAGGGTAAGCAACCCAGAACTAATATAGTACAGGATGAGAAGGGTGATTTGGTTGCATATTCCAACAGTGTTTTGGTTAGGTGGAGGAACCATTTCTCTCAGCTATTGAATATACATGGGGTTAGGCAGACAGATTTACACACAGCACAACCACTAGTGCCTGAGCCACACGCCATTGAGTTTGGGTTGCCTATTGAAAAGCTAAAAAGTCATAAACCACCAGGCATTGATGAAATACGAGCAGAATTGATTAAGGCAGGGGGTAGGACAATTTGCTCTGAGATCCATAAACGTATTATTTCTATTTGGAATAAGGAGAAATTGCTTGAGGAGTGGAAGGAGTCGAACATTGTACCTCCATAAGAAGGGCGATAAAACAGATAGTTGTAATTATAGGGGCATATCACTTTTGCCAACTATGTACAAAATTTTATCCAACATCCTGCTTTAAGGAGTGTCATCCCCGTTGTGTTAGTGAAAACATAAGGAAACAATTATGCATGGACATGACCGTCATAACACAACTATATTGTCAGTTATTCATAGCATGTCAACTACATGTTTTGGCCAATACTATTTTGGCCATCACGTTGGATACAATTATCGGAGAAAACTATACAATATATAATATACAGTATAACCATCAGTGTTGGTGTAAGTAGAAGCTGACGAGATCTCATTTATAAAAGAGTTGGAGGGTGTGTGTGCAGAAGGTTTAATATGTAACATGACAATGTATAGATCTACATATTAAACCTTCTGCACACATGCCCTCCAAATCTTTTGTAAATGAGATCTTGTCCCCCTCTGCTTATACCAACACTGATGGTTATAATGTATCATATTATATATTGTGTAGTTTTCTCCAATAATTGTATCCAACCTGATGATGGCCAAAAATAGTATTGGCCAAAACATGTAGTTGACATGTTATGTATAATTGACGATGTAGTTGTGTTATGACGGTCATGTCCATGCATAATTGTTTCCTTATGCCAACATCCTGCCGTCAAGGTTAACTCTATATGCAGAGGAAATTATTGGGAACCATCAATGTGAATTTCAACACAACAGGTCAGCTACTGTTTATATATTCTGCATTCGTCAAATACTTGAGAAAAAATGGGAATACAATGAAGCAGTGCATCAGCTCTTTATAGACTTCAAGAAAGCTTATGATACAGTTAGGAGGAAAGTCTTGTATAATATTCTCATTGCATTGTGTTCAAGATATTGGAAGCCCAGGTAGGCCAGTTTCTTCTGGGTTGCAAGTGCCCAGTGAACTGGAGCAGTGTCGTGCAGGAACAAGACCCCCTTGGTGAACTTCCCGTGGCATTTTTACTTCAAAATGTCCTTCATTAGTACCAGCAGAGATGAGTAATATTCTGCGTTGATAGTTTGGCCCTTTGGAAGATAATCAATGATTAGGATGCCGTCTTGATCCCAAAAGATTGAGGCGAGAAATTTTCCAGTGGCTTTTTGCACTTGGAATTTTTGGGGTGGGGTGAGCCTTTATGCCGCCACTCCATTGATTGTTGATTTGTCTCCAGGTCATAGTCATATAACCAGGTTTCATCCATCGTCACCAATTGTGACAGGAAATCATTTGGATCGCGCTGAAAAAATTCCGAAAGTTGCTGAGATGACTGCCACCGTTAATGTTTTTGATCCGTGTTCAGGCATTTCGGGACCCACTTTGCGGAGAGCTTACGCATGTCCAAACCTTCATGAATGATGGACCCAACCCACTATGTGAGATGCCCAGTTGCTGGGCTATTGATTTAGTTTGTGAATTTGAACAATAATCTCCGGGGTGGTCACTGTTTTGGGACGTCCAGGGCGAGGCACATCACAGGTGGAAAAATCACCATGTTTGAACTGGGCCACCCAGTTTTTGATGGTCGCATATAATGGTGCATGTTCCCCTAATGTTCCTGTCAGAATGGTGTTAATTTCCTTTGGTGCCTTGCCATGCAGGAAAAAAAAATTGATGACAGCTCGTGTCTCCATGTTGTTGAAATCGCGCTCATCACCTGGCATGTTTCCTTTCAGCCTCTGTAACAAGAAAAGACTTGCAATTCAGCACATGAACAGACTCCCCTTTCTGATGACACTATCGATTCCATCCTACGACATCGGGAAGTAGGTTGTGCTAAGGACTTATCAGCACCCCCTTGTACATGGTTATGTCTCGAGATCAGATTGCAGAACAAAGTCACGATATAAAGATTGATAATAATTCCCTTGAAAGGGTGGGAGAGTTCAAATATTTGGGAACAACCTTAACAAATCAAAATTCTATTCAGGAAGAAATGAAGACCCAATTGAAGTCAAGAAATGCTTGTTATTATTTGATACAGAATCTTTTGTGTTTATAATTTTATCTGTTTTGTATGGGTGTGAAACTTGGTCACTCACATTGAGTGGGGAACGTAGGCCGAGTGTGTTTGAGAGTAGGGTGTTGAGAATATTTGGGCCTAAGAGGGATGAGGTGACAGGGTGGTGGAGAAAACTACATAATGTGGAGCTTAAATGATCTGTACTCCTCACCCAATATTGTTTGGGTGATAAAATCGAGAATGAGATGGGTGGGGCATGTGGTGTGTGTGGGGGAGAGGAGAGGCATGTACAGGGTTTTGGTGGGGAAACGTGAAGGAACGAGGCCACCAGGGAGACCAAGGTGTAGGTGGGAGGATAATATTAAGATGGATCTTTAGGAAGTAGGATGTGGGGGTATGGACTTCATCAAGCTGGCTAACGATAGGGATAGTTGGCCGGCACTTGTGACTGTGACAATGAGCCTTCAGGTTCCATAAAATGCAGGGAATTTCTTGACTAGCTGAAAACCTGTTAGCTTCTCAAGGAGGACTTTGCTCCATGAAGTAACTAAGAAAGGCTTAGGAACACCATTTTCTCATGACATAAGTAAATTTAATGCCTAACAGATGTATGGAACTTGTTTGCAGTTGCATATTCATGAATGCCTCAAAAGCTAATTTGTATAACAGAACCAACATTTATGACTGAACATACGAAAATAATTTGTTTGTGTTGGATGTAATGGCATTGGTATGTAATGATATTTGCCAATATTGACAGTGACTAACATGCATGACAGTTGCCAAGTGAAGTAAGGAAGGTGTCCAGGAGGACCAGGTATAGTAAACTTATTTTACGTCTCTGTGCCCCATCCTACAAACATGTAATATGTTCAGTAATATGTTGTTCTGCTATAGAGATTCATACAATGACATGCGGCATGGTGGAGGCTGCTGAACCCTGACTTTCAAGTTTATGTCAGCAAGTGAAACTTAAGAGCCTAATTGTTTGGTCTTAATAAGAAAGGCCATCCTTGCCAAAATAGTACATTTTCAAAAGTGTGTTGACAAATATCAGCTGACTTGCCACCATAATGAAACTCAAAGTATGTTCTTTGCAGATTATATTCTTTGTGTGTGTGTGTGTGTGTGTGTGTGTGTGATTGTTGACCCCCGCCACCCATATATCTTGTGTATGTCACTGAAATGAAACCACAAAACCCACTCTTGGTGGAGTATGTGTTTGTGTTTTACTTAAATTTCTCTCACAAAATCTGAAAGTCTAATGTTGGTGTAATATACTTTTTGTTTGATGTCAGTTTCTCTGGATAAAATGAAAGTTCAATGCCTTAACGTAATGGTACTGTGAAAGGGCAGTCTTGTTGGAATACAGTTTGTGTTTTTAACCCTTTGGTGCTGAAAGAGATGTTCTGTGTCGCGGGTGTTGGTTTTATTTCCATACTGATGCAGAATTTGCATCAGCCACTTTATGTCCAATTTTGTACAGCCCGGTTGGGATTTTTTTATTTTGATTTTACTGTTTTTTGTGTAAGTTTCTATAAAAAACTAAACTATGTAATTTAAATCCAGGGGTTTGCAGATTTCAGTTGGAATTTGATTCTGGCAACATAGGATTAAAAGTGTGTTGAAAATAACAAATTGATTGTTTTGTTGCTGATAGGAAGCCTGAAACCTAACCTTGCTGGATTAAATGTCTATCACTTTTTTGTTGCTGATAGGTAGCCTGAAACCTAACCTTGCTAGATTAAATGTCTTTCACTGTTTTGTTGCTGATGGGAAGCCTGAAACCTAACCTTGCTGGATTAAATGTCTTTCACTTTTTCATGCAATGTGAATTCCTGTGATTAAAATGGAACCGAAAGCAGGGTTCCACCAATTTTTAAAAATACAGGTGCCACTTCAAAATTCTAGGCTCCAGAAGAATGACACGTAGCACATCCCATGTTGAGGATGCGCAAATGTTATGTACCGGCATACAAATTTCAGTTACCTGGGACTTGTGCACCCTGACCTAAAGCTTATCCTTGGTAGAATAATTTTTATTTACTTGTGTTGTATGAATAACAAAAAATCTGAGAGCCTAACCTTGGTGATAGTGTGAAAAAGTTGAGTGGTGTTGCAATAAGGTTTGTGTTCAAAGCGTTCTCATTGTAGTGCATGGCATATGCCATGTGCTACTATGGAAACAGGACATATTCTGTAGGGTGACAAAAAAAATCCTTATGTTTAGATATCTAATACTAAACCACATGACATCTACCAACAAAATTCCATTACCAAAAAGTGCTGATTTTAAAAAACTGAAGATTTTAATAACTGCTTTCACTAATTTAATTTAAATTTACATTTTACTCGTGTAATTGTAATCTTCAATTTAAATCTTAAAATTATTTATATATAAAGACTAGACTTGTAACAGAAACCTGTAAGAAGCGAGACTTTCCTTCCATATATGATCTGTATACTTCTTAATATGTTTCAAATATCAGCCTGAAGATGACCCTTAGAGGGTTGAAACATGTAGATGATTAACTTATTAATTTCATAAAGTTGTGTTTTTGATGGTGGTTAATCTGTTTTATCAATCGGGTAAGTAATGTATAAATGCGAGAAGTGCCAGAGATGACCATTACTGTTTTCATGAAAATACATCACCTAGGTTAAAGATGCAACAGTAATGTGAGGTGTTGGTGATTCACTGTTTGTAATTTAATTTGAGAGTTACTCATATTAATGCATAAGGGGAGCTAATTTAATTTGAGAGTCACTTGTATTAATGCATAAGGGGAGCATATATGTGCAGTATGGTGATAATACAATCTTTACTTCCTGCAAGCAAGGGAATTCTAGTCCTCACCAGGTACTTACTGTTGGCAGGCAGATTTTAATTATTCAAAGCTTTGTTATGGCACTTCCATGTCAATGCAGCTGCATATCCAGTACTGCTTTGTTGTCTTATTTTTGTATCCCCTTTGGTATTCATCACTATTACTCAAATGCATGAATGCATCAAAGAAGTACACAGATCATAATGTTGCCATCTGTTGATAACAGCAGCTTAGCAGCACATATAACAGTAAAACATTTGGCTGTTGGGACAAAGTGGCTGTCCATATGTCTTGGGTGAATGTAGTTGACAGTGGGTTTAAATTTAATAATTGAAAGATGCAGGTACTGTGAGGCTGGTGACCAGTAACTATGAGGTAATGTTAGAATTCAGCTCCACTACCTGAAACACCATAGCAACATGACAGCTCTGTGCCGGTGAAGGTGAAACCTTGCTCACTCCCACATTGCTGATTATGCTGTTACAGTAGTTACACTGGCAAATTCTGTGCATCTTTTTCCAGACATACATTTATACTTGTTGGACATATAATCTCATATTTGGTGTAATTCGGATTGTGTCGTGTTGTATTGGTTGGCACAGAGTGGCGGCATAATTGTAGTAGTTTGCACTTAAGTGTACAGCATATTTTTATCTTTCTTTAACCATTAACTTGCTGTGTAACCATACTGCAGCACTTAAATTGTAGTTTGGGTCTTCCTTACAATCCATATGCTGGTTGCTGTGGTGTTACAGGATTCAGCAAGAAATAGCAAAATTAATCTATAATATACATGTTTGGTGACACATTTTTTTGTCCCATAGACACCCAGCATTTATTTTAGTTTCTGGAATTCAGATTACAGCAAGTCTGTCTGACAAACTTTCATTGCATGTCAGAGTCTTGTACATTAGCGAGCCAATGGGAAGTGACTAGTTACAGTTGTCAGGTAAAATAATATCCCAGTACTATTCAAGTATTCTTCACCTTTTGCCTCACACTGTATTTACCTTCACAGGAAGAGTAATAGTTCTGTCATCCCATTGTATGACTTGAGTATGCACATTTACCTACCAATATTTGACTAAAATTATATATAACGAACAGTGTGATGCTCGAAATACCAAACATAACATAAATATATCTGCTGTTCTGCATCCCCTATTTGAAGTTTGGTCTTCTGCCATCCACTATGCGCATTTAATTCCCGCATCAGATTGTTCAGGTTTTTGGTGAAGATTTGATCTTGTTGTTACAGATTATTTTCTGTTTCTGTGATCATGTTTGAGGTACATGGAATTGTTGATTGATTGTTTGTTTGCATGGTCTTGGTGTAAAGAGAATGCAGATACGTGAGATTTCAGGCCTTAGCTGCAGGGTAGTTGAGGCTGTTGCTGTGCTAGGATCTTAGACAGCATAGGTTGGTAGTTGGTTACTGACATTTCAAGACGACGTATCAGCTCTGTCTTCAAGGTTCCAGTTGTCGAACCACCAGTCTGTGTCACGTAGCATCACAGAAGAGCAAAACTTTAGAATGCAGATGTCTTTGTAATAGTTCCTGAGGCCTTCTGGTGTTTTATGTTTCCTACTGCTTGAAGTCAAAACATTGAGGCATTATGTCAGATGTTACCTCATCCTGCTAGTCATAAATACATATGTATGCTCCTCATGGTCGATGTATCATATGACAAAAAATAACCCAGTTTCATCTTCACAGACCACTATATGTTTTCGTCTAAATTATGTGACAGACAACCAGTTGGTTTGTGTGGAAGTTTATCATCTTACTGTCAGTAGAAAGCATATGAGATCAACGAAGATTGGCTACAGGGCTGACTCATTCTCCTGTGCAGTAGGTAATAGGTATTGGGGTAAATTGGCCAGGGTGGGAAACTTACCACTGACATCCATCTGGGACCCAGGAAAGAATGTGTGAACCTGTACTTTCGTTTCCCCATATGCCTTCATTATGTGTTGCTGAATTCTGCACAAGGCAAACTTTACATGGACAATCTCTAAAACGTTAATAATTATAACACATGTAAGTTGTTTGTTTGGTGGCCGCAAATACAATCTGGATGGTCTTGTAGGGGTGTAATCATGCATTGAATTAATATAATATACGTAAGGTCAATGAAATGTGACCAGAGAGGTTAAATTGGACTTACCTTATGTTGGTTTTTCCTGTATGCTGGGATAATGAGAACTGAACTGGGAATAGACATTGAACTATGTGGTGTGTTGTGACGTTAGCCAACAACTGAAGATTAAAATAATTTACATGGTCTTTTATGAACATATAATAGGATACTGAAAGAAGTTGCTGTTCTCCATTGCTTTAATACAGTAAAATTCCCCGGCGTTAAATGTTACGAAAATACTTTCAGCCATTCTGGAATTGTTAAGTGCAGACTGGCAGATGTAGTAAAATCAGTAGGCGCATAAAATTCATTTCGTACCTCAAAGAAGGCACTGTTATGTCTCTGTTACAAGGGACCACCAGTTCTGCGCTTGTTTATTGTGCGAATCGTACAGAACCCTAAGTGCAGACTCACGTGCACCGCTGTAAATACATACATTGTTGGGCACAAACATGTACACGGTGCTTAGGTAGATGATGCCAGCTTCCCTCCGGTTGAATAATCGCCTGCTTTTATGGGCGCATATATAAATTTTCAGCGTTCAGAGAATTTTGCCACACTTATTTTCAACTGCACAGAGTAAAAAAACGCGCTCGTTGAGGGTTTACTTTGCCGTAAACGAGTATGTAATAACTCCAGACGCATTCCTCCTTTCCGTCTCTCACAGTATTTTATAGGCCTTTGCAAAATGTTTATTAAAACAGTTCCCATTGCGTTTTCCCGAATTCCTAGAACCATTTCAGCGTCCTGGACGTGACGAAAATGGTGAACTTTTCCAGACCTGGTGTTTGTTCTTTGTTCGGAGCTCTTCGGTAGTTGTGAATTCTTGCCTAGCTTTGTCATTTCTGCTTTTACATTAATTAGCCCAAAATGTTTCCTGGGCAGTTCTAAACCCTTTTAATTTTACTGTGTTAGGTCCCATGTCTTTCAGTTTCATGTTCTTAAAACTGTGAATTTGGACTGCCATGTTGAGGGTTTGAGGTGAAAACTTCGGAAATTATTGCTTTTTGCTGGCATTTTGGGCTGTTTCAGCGTCTGACTTGGAGGCGGTGGTGTGATGTTCTGAGCCGCAGTAAAAGTGTCACGTTAATGTGAAATATGTATAGACTCTAAATTAAACAAGAGTGTGCGGGCGTGTACGTGGGTGGCTGCCGCCGCGGAGGCTCTAGTTCGATCCCAGGGTAGTCCATGGGGGATATGGTGGGAAGATCGGCACTGGGACTTTCTGTATTACCGAGGCTTTCAAACCCCGGCACTTAACCAGCATCATTCCATGCAACATATTTCCGCAGCTGGAACACGCGTTGCTTAGTCATCACGGCTTGCCTCTCCATCAGTGGTGAAAAGTAAAGGTCCCTGTCAGGGCCTGTTTCGAAGAACTCGAGGCAAATGACCTTGAGTTATAACGACCATTGTTTACATTACGCCCATTCGACAGAGCTTCGCACAGTGTTGCTGCACCATGGTATTGCGGATTAGATTTGTGTCCAACTAATTTGAAGTTTGAAAATAACCGATGTTTTCGGAGAAATTAGAGTGAACAGTCTTTTGCACACAAGTGACTTGTCCTGTGAGGTCACGTGTGAAAGGAAAGAAACATGCTGAGGTCGTCGGCAGAGCGGTAGGCGGCAGCTTGGCTTGTAGTGCTGATATGTACTGGGCGGTGTAAGGGTAACCGCCAGGTTTGAAAGCAGCCAATGATTGAGCTGGTTATCTCCTTACCGCTTGTGCTGAGTTAGCGATTTCAAGCAGCGGGATGTAGTCTATCCAGTTCGAGTGTTGCCAAGATCGGAATATGTTGTAGGAAATGCCTATCCGTGTGCTGTAAGCTTTCAGTGACATACGTTTAGTGTCGCGTGCTGTGCCGCACTCATAAAGCTGTCCTATATTTCATGTGTGTTACACTGTTAAACGCTGAGTTACACCAGAGAGAACGATGTACAGGAAAATAGTTTTTATTGGTTTATTCACGAGTGAGAAATACGTGGAATGTCGGTATTTTATCGCTCACCCGAAGAGTCGGCCTTTCTTATGTGCACACAATAGGGGATGTCTACAAGAAACATTTACATTTTATTTTCTTATAACACTGAAATCCTGGTAGTTGGGGAGACAGTATCTTAAATTGAGTTGTTAGCAAAGTTAAGCAGTCAAAAATTGGCCTGTTATGTATTAGCATTACGAAGACCAGTTAATTGTATAGCTTTGTTGTAGACATTTCAACTCATACATGGTCCATGTCATGAAAGGGTGCATGTTTCGAAGTGCATGAACTGCGAACAGTCTACTTTTTTTTTTATATAAACATCAGTTTTAAAAAGTACCTTTATAACTAAGTGTTTGAGTGCTGCGAGGAGCTAGAGTTGTGGAGGTGCTTTCTGAACACGTGTATGTGAATTTTTTTGTGTTGGGAAGAGCATTTCGTTTGGATTCTTGGAATGTGTTGTGAAGAATTTTCGATAGGGACGGTTTGTTCGTGAAGTGGTTGGGTTACAGCCCCGACGGATGCAAGTCGGTTCCCGGTTGGAATGGGGAATGTTCTGTTTTCTTTGTGCCAACAGCTGCTGTATCATTCATCCCTTGCCGTGCCCTTCGGGTACCAGGATCATTTTCCGTAGGAGCGTAAGACGGCTGGGACGTGAAGTAGTTCACTCATATCCGTTAAGTACCTGTCTTAGAATGCGTGGAGCGTTATCTGTACCTTTCTTATGTCTCATTTGGGCCGTGCCGTGACCTTTACACTTCCGGTTTGTCATACTATTCCGTAATCCCGTATTTGGTCACTGGTTGCTGTGTGAGTAATTTAGTTCGATACGCAGGTGTTTCAGCTTTTTGTTTATGTATGCTTTTCCTTATGTAATAGAGTTCAAATTCATGTTGTTCCATGCCTGAGCGAAAAAGGTTTGGAGCCCTGTTCCACGTCGTAATTAGTATACTTCCGTGAGTTCTTAGTAGCGACCACTGGGTATAGTGCCCTAATTTAAAGACAGCCATTTTTTTTACCACGACATAGGCGATTTCTGTTCTGCAGTTTATGACTCGTATATTACTGTGATGTTCTGTAATTGTGCCTAGGCCTCCATATGATCACTAATGATAAAAGAAACTCGTAGCATTGTTATTATGCTGCAACTAATTTCACCATGGACGGAGTTTTAACAATTTTAAGTGCTTAAGGTCTGTGTACTGTTTAGCATGTGTTGCTTGAGTGATTACCTCCTCCGTTTACTCTTTTTTGACATCTTTGCAGTTTCGATTTACGGATTTGAGCTGTGTTCTTGTGGTGTAGTGTTGTCTGCGGACGTGGTAATACAGGGTCTCGATTTTGAGTTCACGACATTTGGTAGCCCTGTGTGATTGCTTTGGAGAGGCAGCTTCACTGTACATTCCCTCCCTCACCCATTCCACCGATCCTGTTCGTGACTCAACATCGACGACATACATCGTTGGTAATTTGGGCAGCAGTAATATTTGCACGTTTAGGCGCGTTCGTATTTATTAGGAGCGCCTGTAAAAATCGCCCCATCCGCAAGCTTGTAACTCAGCTTAAGAACTGCCGAACGGTGTTGTCAAATGAAATTTTATGTTTGAGAGTCGTGCGAGTTGGTTTCGAACTCTTGCGGTTATTTAGATCGGACACTTTATAGCACTTTATATTCTTCACGTGTTTGAGCGGGCGCCTGGAGCGTAACACGCCAAATGCGTGTTGGAGCAAAGAAGGCGGGCATCTCGAGCGACAGCTGTAGGGAGATGAAACATTTTTGATGTGGATTATACGTCTTGTGTAGTACAGTTTTCGAGGTAAATGAACGAAAGGAACGCTATACGTACAGTCTCGAAATTGTAGGTTATTGAACACTCAGCAAGGCTGTTTGAACATTTGCACGTGGTGCAACGTGAAGAAAAAAGTATCAAGTTGTAACCCCGGAAATCAGATTTGTATTACGTTCCAGAGAAATTCAGTGTTAACAGCGCGATCGTTTAAGCTTCTGTTTATATATAGGGCGAGGTTTTATTTTGGTGTTTTATTATCTCAAAATAAACTAGTTTCGTATCGGTTTAGTGGCGCGCGTGTGTGTGTTAAAAAAAACAGTGACTATCGGTGCGCGGCCGAGGGGGGATTGAGTAGCGTGGCTTCAGCCCAGTTGTTTGTTGTGTAAAAGATGGAAAGACAGCACTACATTTTCCTGGCTCTTGTTTACTTCCTTGCTTGCCTGAAAACGCCGGTTTTACGGTGTTTAGTTTATGTGGGTGGCGTAACAAGTTAGCTTCTCATATTGTAAATCTGAGGCGAAAACAGGAATGGACCGAAGTTGTAATGGCGTGCGTGTACTTCCACGCCCCCTATACCCCTGCATGACGCATTGTTTTAGGTGTCCATATTTTTATACTGCTACTATCAGTGTTTCCACAGTGTACGGTAAGTGCTTCTTATAACAGAGAAAATCTTGAGCTTGTAGTCTTCCCAGCATGTGGGACGGTAGAGGAGAGGGTTCTGCTAACCATCGTCCAGCCTGAAGGTCAAACTGAATTAGACTTCATTCGTCGTGTTAATTTATGAATATGAATCACAATTGAGACATGTCATTGATCCAAATAAAACTAGCGTCAATGTCAGGCCCATTTTTGCAGACGTCGTAATTATTCTGTTATTCCTATTGACAAGATGGTATCTAGAAAGCCCTTTCGTATCCAGACTTAACAATTGCCATTTTCTGTATGCAGCAATTGGTTGTTCATAAAAATATAAACAAGTCAGGTATTTTTTACCTGCGGTGATTCATATATCGTACTAATAATTGCCGTCGGTCAATTTATCATTATAGGGTCATTGTTCCATAACAGATATTTGTACATATTGCTTCAACTCCATCGTATTCAAGGTAATGTGAATCTGACACGTCAGTGCATGGAAGATATTTTACTCGTCGTAGATGAACAACCGTAACGAGCGGACATTTAAAATAATGTGAAGCGAAAGCTGCCTCTGCCGTGTTCTAGACCGCGATGTTCTTAGGCGGGGAATATGCCTACAGCATGTGGCTGGATGTGGTGGCGAAATGTCCTGCCTCTTCCGGGAATGGAACCGCAATCATTAAGCTCGTGGCTAGTCGCTCTTTACGGAGTGACCTAGGGTGATTCGGTTTGAAATAATACCACGTATTAATGATTTGTTTAGTGATACTATGGCAACGAGAAACCTCTTGAGTACGATTTGTAGGGGTGTTCTATGTGGAAATTGTGGTGGCACTGGAGCAAGATTCTCGGAGAGCGTTTCGGTTGTTCACTGTTTATCCAATCATTGTCACCCGAAGAATGAAGTAGTTCCAGTAGAGAATGCAGTTGAAAGAGACATCGTCTTATCCCGCCATATTATTAAATAAAGACACCTGTAAGAGATTTGTCTGTCTGGTGTTGGTTTTTTTGATCTCGTATGTCGCCAGACATCTCATCTTATGGCATGTAGACGGACTGAAACATAAAAGAGTTGACGTTATTCACAAGAAGTAAGGCGCTGCGGTTGCGAGAATTTAATTCTAGCCCTCATAATTACAAAATTGGCCTGATATTGATGAACAGGCAGTTTCTTATAAAAAAAGTTTTTTTTCTCCCGCCCGTTGATGTTACTGGTCAGTACGTGTAATGGTTAGGTAGTTGTAGTTGCACGGCCGGCATTGCCTTGTCTTCATACTTTCCTTTCTCTTCTGACCTTCACATACAGACCTCGATATTGAGTGCAGATTAATTCTGCAGCAAACCTTGTTCCCTTTGATGCCTGTAACTTAGTGCCTTGTGACAGAATATCGTTATGTTTTTCACGACAGTTAATCCATTAGACTGTTAATTCAGTTTGGATGGTGTGTATTATACAGACGAATCTGGCAGTACGTCGTGGCTTTATGTTGTATAGTGCTTTGCCATTTTTACATGAAGATTATTTGGTATAAACACCGAATATCATAGTCAATTTATGTGCCTCTGGTGACAGTATATCAGTCTGTTGGGGCATCATTTTGCAGTTGGACTAGAGTGCTCCTTATCCGAACATACTTCTTTGACATCGGCAGTGCGTTTGTGCTCGAACAGTTAAAGGGTTCGGGATCTTAAATTTTTTAGTCCGCGTTTGTTCGTTCTTTATATTAATTAGTCCAACAGTAAGAGTTAGTGTTGGGTAACTGTAGGTCAGTCGTAGTACTCGTGTGAGGCAGTCTTCGCCTGGCCTTATCTAATTTTTTTTATTTTACACGTAATCGAAGACATCCCGTTGTGCTTCAATTCTCACAATAAAACAAATAGTCTATTACGCCAAAAAACATCAGTATTATATAATTATTGGTATTTTGTTATGGGAACATGTTTCAGTCTTTCTTTAGACCATCTTCAGAACAACGTACCAATTGTACCTCTTACTTACGAGCGTTGGCCTGAAGATGTTATAAAGACCGAAACATGTTGTCATTACAAAATACCAATAATTATAGAATATTGTTGTGTTTTGACGTAATAAACTATTTGTTTCATTGTATGATCTCTGTGGCCCCTACTCTGTGCATGCAATGTAAATCTGAAAGTTCCTGAAGTGTTTTGTGTTTCGAGTAATTGCTGTCATGTTCGTGAAATTGCTTGTTCCAAGGTACGAGAAATACGAGGGGTGTACAATAATTTATCTACTTGAGTAAGAAAGAAACAATTTATCACAAAAAATATTTTTTATTTTTCAATGTAGTCCCCTAATAACTCAATACACTTCGCCCACTTTTGTTGCAACGACTTTCTCCCCCTGAAAAAAAAAATCTTTTGACTGCTCTTCAAACCAGGTCGTGACTGCCTCCTTGACTTCTTCATCGCTTGAAAATCGTTTACCCCGAAGAAATTTTTTCATAATTCGGAATAGAAAATAATCCGAGGGA
>Ga0131853_10003082_pt1 | contig 29910 bp, 24 predicted proteins | sample TergutLab28metaG_FD_92764 | JGI IMG/M metagenome (GOLD analysis project Ga0131853, IMG submission 92764) | Labiotermes labralis P1 segment gut microbial communities from Petit-Saut dam, French Guiana - Lab288 P1 (version 2) (version 2) | ecosystem: Host-associated > Arthropoda: Insects >... | reverse complement strand
TTCCCTTCTGTATTGAGATACGTCATAGGTAAGGGTCCCTTAGTAAAGGCAATTTTTAACTTTATTTACATCATTACTCGCAAAAAAAAACAAAAAAAAATTTTTTTTTATAAAAACTACCCCGGAGAAAATAAGAAAAAAAATAAAAAAAAAAAAAGGGGGGGGGGGGGGGGGGTCAATGCCTGATGTAATACTGTAATCAAATTGTAATGTTATTGGTCATGCTCTTCTATTAATGCCAAAGTTGTCTGCAAGGCATCCATGCCAGCCATATTGAAATGATGCGGCTGTGTACCAAACTCTTGGTTGTTACGCCCTAGCGGGTCTGTGCCATATACAGACGAATAGCGCACAACGATACCCGTATTTGGTAGGGCTACCACCAGCGGATTTATGCCTATGCCATCGCCGCCTGTGGTATGCCCCACCAGCGTAGCAAAGCCTGTTTGCTTGGTTATAGCAGCCGCCATTTCGGAGGATGAAAAATTCGTGCCGCTTGTTAGTAACCATACCTTGCCGCCAAAAATCGCCTCGTTTTGGCTTGGATAAACTGCACCGCGCCATGTCCAGTAAGAATCAAGCATGGCGGCATCTTCAGGATGCAGATATATAAGCTGCTCAAGCAAGTCCTCGTGAATGGGAGCAAAGATTGGGTATTCCGCATCATCCTCCCACCAATTTTCAAACCATGGTGCAAGCAAACGCCTATTATGCTCGCCATCCATCATAAACATATAGAAATAATATTCTAAAGGCTCGGAAATATTTGGCGCTATTACAAGCTCAGGAAAAAAGCGAGAATCACCGCCGCCATTTTGGCGAATATCTATAATGAGATGGTCAAAATCTGCAATGTCGCGGTAAAAAGCAAGCAATTTTTCGTGGTCTAACCCCATGGTCGCGTGGTTCATTTGCAAAATATTGACATAGGCTATGCGCCCCTCTTCTATTATGCGCGCCTCAATATTGTTAGAAGTGGTAGCAAATACAAAGCTATCCTCCCCTTGAACTGGCGGAGCAAAATCGTCATCTGTTAGGCTGTGCAAGGCTCTAGTGGTAGGATTATCCATTTCTTGCAAGAAATATGTAAAGCGATTGCAACCCAATGCAATTTGGTTGCTAAAACTTTGTATATGAAGGAGCAAAAAATCGCCCGAAAGCATATTAAAATGACCTGCACCACGAACATGGTTAATAAAGTGCGTGTTTATAAGGTTTGCAAACTGATGGTCGCTTGTGATGTCACTAAAGGTTTCTATATGGTGGCGGGTTTGCTGATATATTGTGTGCATGTCCACGCCATGTCGCCTATATATAACGCCAAAAAATGGAAAATTAGCGACTAAAGTATCGTAGAGATAATCAAGGTCTGCTAAGTATTCGCCCCTTGTACGCCCAGAGCTGAAAATATCGGCATAATGGGCGGGTGGAAGGCTGGCAATAGCGGCTGGGATAATGGGTTCTTCGTCGTCATCATATTCGGTAAAGTCATCCAAATAATCAACGTATTCCGCGACTTCTTCAATTGCAATATACTCTTTCGTCTCATGGACAGCATAATCCGCATCGCTACAAGCCGCGAGGGCAAGAAGCGATGCAAAAATTATGCTAAGCCGCCAGATACCTATATTCATGACAATCCTCCTTGGTTTTTGACAAAGCCCCATGCCATTTGCGCAATTGCGAATGCATCATCACCTTTATACAAACTATCATCTGGGATGCTTTCTATGTGCAAATCAAACAACATCGCCGCAAACATACATGCTACATAAAATGACCCTGCACAGCTTTGATGAAGGCCATCTTGCGCATAAAATGAGATATTGGGCATTTTGTCATAAGCATATATCCAAGCATTTGCGGCATCTACAAGCTTAGCATCATTTTCTTTTGCGGCACATATGTAGGCATCGGATGAAGCTTTGAGAGGTTCGATTGCGGGCAAGCGGTCTATATTAGCCCAAGCAGGACTGTATAGCACGGGCTTTGCTCCTCCGACTTTTGCAGCATCGCAAAGCTTGCGTACATCTGCAAAAAAGCTTTCGGCATCTTCAAGCGCACGTATGCTTTTATCTTGCAGCACGACATAGTCAAACTTTATGCCCTGCATGTCGCTTAAAGCCTTGTCAATAGAGTCGCTAAGGGTTGCGCCACCCTTGGTTAGCTCACGATATGTAATATCTATGCCATGCGCCCGTGCTAAGGTTTGCAGTTGCCCAGGAACACAACAAGTATAGGTAAAGCTATTACCTACAAAAAGTATGTCATAACTCATAATTTACATCTCCCAATTATGATACACATCCTGCACATCATCATCTTCTTCTAGCATATCCAGAATTTTATTCATTTTCTTGATGTCTTCTGGGTCTTCGAGCTTAGATGTTAGCTGGGGCAGCATGGTTATTTCTGCGGAAAGTATAGGGAAGCCTGCCGCCTCGATAGCTTCGCGTACAGCGGAAAAATCTGATGGCTCAGTGATAATCTCAAAGCCCTCATCATGTGCCGCAAAGTCACGCGCGCCAGCATCAAGCGCAACCATCATTAGCTCATCCTCATCCACGCCATCAGCCGCTTCTACGGCTATTTGCCCAACATGGTCAAATTGAAATGCCACAGAGCCGCTTGTACCCATGTTGCCACCGCCCTTGGTGAAGGCAAAGCGCACATTGGCTACGGTGCGGGTGCGATTATCTGTTAAGGCTTGTACAATAACGGCTATACCACTAGGACCATAACCTTCGTATGTTACATCTTCGTAGTTCACGCTATCTAGCTCACCCGCCGCCTTTTTGATGCTACGGTCTATTGTGTCATTACTCATGTTGGCGGCTTTTGCCTTTGCCACCACATCACGCAAACGGGAGTTGGAGTCAAGGTCGCTGCCGCCCGCTTTTACAGCTACAGCAATCTCGCGCCCTAGCTTGGTAAAAACCTTGCCGCGCTTAGAATCTTGCTTTTCTTTTCTATGTTTAATGTTTGCAAATTTGGAATGTCCTGCCATTTGTGTTTCACTCTCCTAAAATATGATTAATTCGCCTTCAATCTGGGCGCAGTACAGTTTGTTTATTAACCTAATATCTGCTATACCAGAAGATGCCTCTGCCATAGCTTTTGCAAAACTGTTCTCATTAACAGATTCCGTAAGCACCACAAACTCTACATTATCCGTAAAAAGTGTATCATGTAGCACATGCCCATTATGTAATATTTCGTATTGCAATTTGCCCTGCAAATTATATGGGCATTTTATGCTCATTTTTGCATATAGCACCTTTTCTATGATGGGCGATGCTTCTGCCGCCTCTTTTGCGGCGCGACCATAGGCACGAACAAGTCCGCCCGTGCCTAATAATGTGCCGCCAAAATATCGTGTAACAATAACCAATGTGTTTTTTATGCCTTCTTTGCGCAGATAGTCTAGGATGGGCATACCTGCCGTGCCGCTGGGTTCGCCATCATCGCTTTGGCGTGCAAACTGGTTCGCCTCGCCTATCTGCCAAGCAAAGCAGTTGTGAACAGCCTTTGCATGTGTCTTGTGCACATTCGCCAAGATAGCAAGTGCCTCTTCCTCGCTTTCCACAGGGAAAGCCTGACCGATAAAGCGGGACTTTTTTTCTATAATTTCAATTTCGGCGTGTTTATATATGGTTGTGAATCGTTCCAGCATGGTACACCTCTTAGATAAACAGGCTCTTATAGTGTGATATTAACAGGTTTAAGCTTCCAAATTTCATCACAATATTGCTTTATGGTTCTATCGCTAGAGAATTTTCCACTTTTTGCCACATTGATAATAGCCATTTCGCGCCATTTTTGTGTGTCTTGATAGAGCTTGCCTACTTTTTCATGAGCCTGAGCATAGCTGGCAAAATCTTTTAATACAAAGTATTCATCGGGTGTTTGACCATGGTAGCCATTGAGCAGTGCCTCGTATAGCTCGCGGAAAAGTTCGTGATTATCAGAAAGCGAGCCATTTATCAGTTGTGTGAGGATATGCTGAATGCTTGTGTCCATATTGTATACATCCCATGGGTTGTATGCGCCAGATTTCTTCAATGAGGCAACTTCATCCGCGCTCATGCCAAAGATAACGATATTTTCCGCGCCAACCTCCTCAAAAATCTCCACATTTGCACCATCCATAGTGCCTAGCGTGATTGCGCCGTTAAGCATGAATTTCATATTACCTGTGCCTGATGCCTCCTTGCCTGCGGTTGATATTTGCTCAGAAACATCGGCGGCAGGGATAAGGCGTTCTGCCAGCGAAACGCGATAGTTCTCCATAAAGAGGATTTTTATTCGACCATCAATGGCTGGGTCGTTGTTTACAAGATTTGCCACGGAGTTTATTAGCTTTATGATAAGTTTTGCACGGTGGTAGCTAGCCGCCGCCTTGCCGCTGAAAATAAATGTGCGCGGCGCAATATCCATCCATGGCGCAACCTTTAGTTGGTTGTAGAGATATAAAGCGTGCAGGATGTTGAGCAACTGACGTTTGTATTCATGCAGACGCTTAATTTGGATATCGAAGATGGAAGAAGGGTCAACAATATGCCCCGTGGTCTGTTTAATATATGCCGCAAGATTTACTTTATTGTTATGCTTGATTTTCATAAATTCTTCGGCAAATGACGTGTCCTTGGCATATGGCAGAAGTTCTTCGAGGTGGCTAAGGTCTTTTAACCATTTGTTGCCTATAGTTTCTGTGATAAGCTTTGCCAGCGGCGGATTTGAATGAGCCAGCCAGCGGCGTTGCGTTATGCCATTTGTTTTGTTATTAAACTTTTTGGGATATATCTCATAAAAATCGCGCAGCTCTTGGCTTTTGAGGATTTCTGTGTGTAATGCTGCAACGCCATTGACAGAATTGCTGCCAACAATTGCTAGAAAAGCCATACGGATATAGCCGTCAGCGATAATAGCCATGCTACGCACTTTGTCTGGGTTGTTGCCAAACCATGTGATAAGCTGTGCGCAGAAGCGGCGGTTGATTTCCTCGACTATCATGTATATACGTGGTAAAACGCGCGAAAAAAGCTCTGTAGGCCATTTTTCTAATGCCTCAGACATTATTGTGTGGTTTGTGTAGGCACAGGTCTTTTTAGTAATTTCCCATGCCTCATCCCATTCTACACCGTTTTCGTCTACCAAAATACGCATAAGTTCAGGCACGGCAACTGATGGATGTGTGTCATTTAGCTGTAAGGCAATCTTGTCTGGTAGCTTGCTAAAATCGCTGTGTGTTTCTTTAAAACGCGAGATAATGCGCTGTAGTGTGGCTGAAACAAAGAAATATTGTTGGCGTAGGCGCAACTCTTTGCCCGCCACTGTATCGTCGGCTGGATAAAGCACCTCGGAAAGCGTTCTAGCGAGGTTTTGCTCTTCCACTGCTTTTTGGTATTGTCCTTGGTTGAAATAGCCAAGGTCAAATTTGTTTATAGCCTCTGCATCCCATAGTCGTAAGGTGTTTACGGTATTTGTGTCATAACCAGGTACGGGATAGTCGTAAGGCACAGCAAGCACGCTTTGCGCATTTTCTTGAACAAATGTAAATTTGTCATCGGGATTTTTAACTGCGCGAACTTCGCCGCCAAATTTTACCTCAACAGCATACTCTTGACGCTTAACGCCCCATAAATCCCAACGCCCAAGCCAGTTGTCTGGCACTTCTATTTGGAAGCCATTTTCTATTTTTTGCTCAAAAATGCCGTAATGGTAGCGTATGCCCGCGCCATAGGCGGGTAGCTGTAATGTGGATAGCGAATCCAAAAAGCAAGCCGCAAGCCGCCCAAGACCACCATTGCCAAGCCCAGGGTCGCGCTCTGCATCCTCCACAGCATTATAGTCTATGCCGAGTTCCTCCAAAACCTCACGCACCTGAGAGTCTAGCCCCAAATTGATAACGGCGTTGCCCAAGAAACGCCCCATCAAAAATTCCATGGATAAATAGTACACAACCTTCACATCTTGGTCATTATAAGCATTGTGTGTAGCTATCCATTTGTCTGTAACAAAGTCTCGTATTGTAAACACCAAAGCCTCGTATAATTGCTCGTCGGTAGCGGTGTCTATAGTCTTTCTGGAAAGGGTTTTGACATTTTCCATCAACTTTTCTTTAAATTTTTCTTTAGATATTGTGCCATTTAATGCCATTTGCGCACCTCCATAATGTGTTGTGAATCCATTGAACTAATTTTAGCATATTTTCTGCGATATATCAAGAAATAACCATCTTTTTTCGGGAAAACACCATGGCGCAAGCAAAATATATTAATATGCCGCCAGAAAAATAATGCAAAAATGGAATAAATAATGTTGGAATGGCAAATGGTGTAAATATATACACATGCCTATGATGTTTCTCAAGCCAAATGGCAAAAGCCAATCCCCCAAGTAAAAATACTGTACCCAAAAGCATATGGATAATGTCGGAAAAAGAGCTTAAAAAAGTTGACACAATAAAAATAATGGCTATGCCAAAGCTGATTTTTGCTGCATTTAGGATAAATTTGTTCATATTTACTGCACCTCCAATTACGATTATATGCGGTCAAACTAAATTTAGGTATAATTGACATGTGACAGGCTTTGTGTTATATTCTTACTATGAATATTCTAATAACGTCAGGCGGCACAACCGAAAAAATAGATAATGTGCGCAGCATCACGAATAATTCCACGGGCAAGCTAGGCTGTGCTATTGCAGAGGCTTTTGCGGAGCAGGTAGCCGATGTGCGGATATTTTATTTATGCGGAAAAAATGCCGTGCATCCAAATTTTGAAGCTGAAATAATAGAAATAGGCGATGTGGATAGCGTACAATCAGCGATACGCGATTTGTTTGGCAAGCATTCCATTGACATAATTATTCATGCTATGGCTATTTCTGATTATCGGGTTAGGTCTGTTGCCACACCTGATGGTATTTCCTTGGAAATGGCGGATGGTAAAATTAGCTCAGAACATGATGAAATTATTATTCGTTTGGAGAAAGCCCCGAAAATTATAGGTATGCTGAGAGGGTTGTCGCCAAAAGCCATTATTGTTGGCTTTAAGCTATTGAGCAATGTTCCACGTGGAACATTGCTGGATGTGGGATATGCCTTGCTTATGAAAAATGATTGCGATTTTGTGCTTGCTAACGATGCCACGAAGATTGCGGGAGATATGCACAAAGGATTTTTGATTGGTAAAAACCGAGAGTTCAGCGAATATGACACAAAAGCTGATATTGCGCGGGCAATAGTGGAAGTTACGTTAAAACACAGGAGAGAAAATAGATGAAAAAACAGATAATTCTTGGGATAACAGGCTCTGTGGCGGCATATAAAGCGGCGGAGCTGGCAAATATGCTTAAAAAGGGTGGGGCAAGCGTGCATGTTGTAATGACAGCCGCCGCCACGAATTTTATCACGCCACTAACAATACAATCGCTTACTAAAAACAAAGTTTATGTGGATATGTTTGAGGAGATAATTTACGAGGATGTGCGGCATATTTCCTTGGCGCAAAGGGCGGATATTTTCGTGGTTGCGCCTGCATCTGCTAATATTATTGGTAAAATAGCGAATGGCATAGCAGATGACATGCTTTCGACTGTTGTTATGGCGACGAAAGCACCTGTTTTGATATGCCCTGCTATGAATACGGCAATGTACGAAAACCCCATTGTGAAGGAAAATATTGAGAAGCTTGTGCGGCATGGCTATAATTTTGTTGAGCCTCGTGAATCCCTGCTGGCCTGTGGAGACTTGGGCAAGGGGGCTATGGCTGATGTGGCTGTTATTGAGCAAGAGATAAACAGGCTTTTGGGGGGAAAATGATGGAGCAAATGATGTTTACTACGGGCATACCAAATGAATTTATAGACAAGCATTTGGTGGCGGCAAAGCCTGTGTATAGCGTGATATATATTTATGGCTTGCGCCAATACTCTAAAGGGGCAACGGAGATTTCTTGCGAAGAAATGGCAGAGGTTTTTGATATTACAATAAAAGATGTGGAGAAGGCTTGGAGATATTGGGAAGAGGCAGGGCTTGTTGAGATTTTGTCGTATGAAGAAGGCGCGATGATGTTGGCCTTTTTGGATATGCGCTTTGCCAAATCTGTGGCGACAGAGCCTAAGGCAGCAGACCCTAAAGAATTTCCTGATTATTCTTTGGAAGATGTGGAGTTGCGCCTAAAGGACAAAGAAGTTGCTAGACTTTTCTATGCGGCAGAAAGCCTGATGGGTAAGCTATTGACTGATATAGAGCGGCGTATGTATCTTGGATTTTATGATGACCTTGGGTTGCCTGTGGATGTTGTTTGTGTGATGCTAGAATATTGCGTGGACAAAAATAAGAAAAATAATAATTATATACGCACTGTGGCATATGACTGGGCGGAGCGCGGTATATCTACCATTGAAGAGGCGGAGGATTATATAGCACTGTTTAACAATGAATATCGCGAGATTTTGCGGTATTTTGGAGTTTCTGGGCGCGACCCTATTGAAAAAGAGATTGAGTATATGCAACGCTGGCTAAGGGAAGAAATGTGGACAATGCCTGTGATAAAGTTGGCATGTGAAAAAACTATCTTGAACAAAGGCAATGCGAATTTTGCCTATGCTGACGGTATTTTTCGTAAATGGAAACAGGACAATATACATACACCACAGCAGATAGAAGAGTTAGAAAAATCCTATTATGATAGCGTAAAAACGACGAGGCGAGCAGGTAAGGCGAAGGAAAAAGAAAGCGGCGGTACAAAGCGCACGAAGTTTCAGAATTATGAAGGGCGCAAATGGGATTATGATAAGCTTGCGCAGATGGAGATGGAGTATATCGATAGAAAGATTGCTGAATGAAGGTTAGGGGTTGGGTAAATTGTCACAGATATTTAAAGAAGCTATTAGGGATTTGGAGAGACAAAGATTGCGGGCGCAAAAAGCTTTGGAGGTCAGGCAGGGCTACCTTTATGAAAAGTTACCTAGATTAAAAGAAATAGATGATGAGATGGCGGGTGCGGGGCTTGCTTTGGCAAGGTTTGTGCTAAAGAGGGATGCGGCTGTAAATGAGGCCGATGCTTTTCGCGCAAAAAATGAGCAATTGGCAGAGGAAAAAGCAAAGATTTTGTATGAAAATGGATATGACGATGCGTTTTTTTTGGATGTATATGGTTGTGAGATATGCAAGGATACTGGCTTTGCGGATGATAAGCATTGTGCCTGTTTGAAACAACGGCTGATTACGAAATACTACGAAATGTCAAATTTATCTAAGGTTTTGGAGCGCGAAAATTTTGATGCTTTTAATATCAATTATTATTCGGATGTGATAGATATAGCCCATGGCGTAAGCCCTAGGGATAAAATAAACCGCGCTTGGACGACAAGCCTAAGATTCGTGGAGAATTTTGATACAAAATTTGAGAATTTGCTTTTTCATGGGCCAACGGGGCTTGGCAAGACCTTTTTATCTAATTGCATAGCTAAAGAGCTTTTGGATATGGGGAAGACGGTGCTGTATACTACGGCTACACAGCTCTTTAAACTGGTAGAGGATGCGCGTTTTAACCGTGACAAAACATTTGATAGCCAGAGCTATCTGGCTATGGTTACGGATGTGGACCTGCTTATTATTGATGATTTGGGTACAGAATTTTCTACGATAGTGACGGATGCGGAGCTTTTTAATTTTATCAACACACGTCTGCTAAGAAAGAAATCTACGATAATTTCTACAAACCTTGCTGGCAGAAATTTGGAGGAGCATTATAGCGACCGCGTGACATCGCGTATTTTTGGCGAATATATGATGCTGGAATTTATTGGGGATGATATACGTATAGCTAAGAAATATGGTAGTTAAGGGATTGCAAAAAGAAAGCGGAAGTTATTGATCTATAGTCATTTTCAAGTTAAATTACTATACAATCCCTAAGCTTGCGCCGATAGCCTATGCACTTTGCCGTCATAATATATAGAAAACTCTATGGACTCTATTTGCTTGGGTAGACAGGGGTTTAGCGAAAAACCATCTTCATCAAACCGTAAACCGCAAAAACCATATAAAATATTGGAGATAGTGCCACCGATGGCTGCATTATGCAAGCCATCTTTTGTGTTTTTGTGAAGATTATCCAAATCGCAGCGGGCGTTTTTTAGGAAGTATTCAAAAGCCTTTTTACTATTGCCTATGCGGCTGTATACGGTGGAGAAGGTGGAATATGATAGCGATGAATCGTGAGTTGTTACTTTGTCATAATATTCCACGGTGTTTTTGGCTACGTCTGCGCTTTCTTCATCTGGCAATAGGCATAGTGCCAGCACGGCATCTGCTTGTTTTGAGACCTGATAGCGATAAATTAGCAGGGGATGATAATGCAGAAGCAACGGGCTTTTTTCATAGCCAAAAGGCCATAGAGCTTTGTTGAGGAAGTCCCTATCTTGCATTACGATATTTTTTTGCGGGCAAAATGGCTTTTCTATTTTTTCTGCTATATTTTTCATTGCGTTTAGTTCTTCGTTGGATATACCTAATTTGTACACCAATTCGCCCCATTTTTCGGGGTTATTTTTATGCAAAATATCAGCTATTTTGTGTGTCCATATAAAGCCATGCTTTACCATAACATTTGTGTAGTAGTTATCGTTTACGATGGCAGTGTATTCATCGGGACCTGTAACGCCGTCTATATGGAAGCGACCATCTTTTTCATAGCAGATGTCCATAAAAAGGCGGGAGGTTTCTAGGAGTAGTGCGAAACCTCCCTCGAAGAAAATGTCGAGGTCTTTTGTGCATTGATAATATTGTACTAGGGCGTGGGCGATATCCGCGTTGATATGGTGCTGCGCTGCACCGCCTTCAAAATAAGGCGAGCATTCTGCGCCAGAGATGGTACGCCAAGGGTATAATGCGCCGCGCTGATAGCCTAATAGTTTCGCATTTTCCCGTGCTTTATCCAAAGTGTTTATACGAAAATCTAATATGCCTCTTGCTAAATCTGGCTGAAGATGCAAAAGAGCTGGGAATATGTAAATTTCTGCATCCCAGAAATAATGACCCTCATAACCACTGCCGCTTAAACCCTTGGCGGATATGCTGCATTTGCCGCCTTGACCAATGGAAGATAAGAGCGCGTAAACGCCGTAATTGGCGGCTTCTTCAAGATTAAGATTAGAACCTTTGGATTCTTTTATGTGTATCTTGGCGGTTTCCCAAAATTTGAATAGATAATCTTTTTGCAGGCTTGCATGAGCATCAAAATCAAGCTCCAAGCCTTTGTGGTCTTGCTCTTCAAAGGCATAGCTGTATATCTTTTCAAAGGTTGTGCTACTAAGCTTGGTGGTTATTATAAGTCTTTCCTCTTCTCTGTGGGTATTATTTACTTTTTCGCTGATATTCCAACGAAAACTTGCTTTTTTGCCTGATTTTGGGGCGCGAAAATAAATCGTGTCATCTGAAATACTGGTCACCGCGATTTTTAGCTGTTTGTGACTCATGCGAGGGTCGCTTTCGTCGATGGTGCGTATTGGGTGAAAATTGATATGTGTTACAAGCTCTATTTCTTCGTTATGATTTAGTTTATCGAAGCAGTATTGCATGGCGAATATGTTTTTGTGCGCAAAAGATGCTAGGCGGCGTATGGTTATTTTGGTTTGGTTGCCTTTGGGTGATGTCCATGCCATTTCACGCACTATTTGCCCTGCTTCCATATCCAGATAGCGTTGATAATGGATAATTTTGCCAGTGTCGATGCGAAACTGTTCGCCCCCTATATATATCAGTGTGGTTTGTCCGTCTATTATGCCTAGCATTTCTTCGCCCTGTTCTGTAAAGCCTATAAACTTTTCTGGATAGCGGATTTCTTTGGTTTCGTAAAAGCCGTTTAGGTAGGACTCCCTGTTTGTGGCGAAATGGTCGTAATATGCTTCTTCTAAATTTCCGCGTACACCAAGATAGCCATTGCCATTGAACAGTAGGCTCTCCGCCTTTTCTAGGGATGGAGCATCATATTCATTTACATATATTTTCATTAAGCTCCTCCAAGATGTTGTTAAGTTTTAACTGAGCTGTAGATTCTAGCACAATATGCGCCTTGCTGAGGATATCTTTATCGCCCACGCCGACGGCATACATGCCCGCGCTTAAAATGGCATCCACGCCTGCTGCGGCATCTTCTATGCCGATGCAATTTTCTGGGGCAACACCAACGGCATCTGCGGCCTTTAGGAAAACCTCTGGATGCGGTTTGGATTGAGCTACTGTGGCGGCATCTACTATATGATGAAAATAATGGTCTATTCCTAGGAGTTTGGATACGGCCATAGCATTTTTGGAGGCTGATGCCATGGCTATTTTGTAGCCAGCATCTGCGATAGAGCGCAGGAAATCCTCAACGCCAGGCAGAAGGTCGGCTGGGCTGATTTTTTTGATAAGTTCTACGTAGGCATCATTTTTTTTATTGGCTATTATCTCTTTTTCGGTGGGGGTGAAATCATTTTGTCGTCCACCTAAAATCAAAATGCGCTCAAGGGAATCTATACGGCTGATGCCCTTTAGGGTTTCGTTAAATTCCCTGTCTATTTCTATGCCAAGTGCGGCGGCGCAATCTTTCCACGCAAGATAATGAAATTCGGCTGTGTCTGTCAAAACGCCGTCCAAATCGAATATGAATGCTGAAACTTTCATCTACTTGTCTCCTCCGATTCTAAAGCCTGTCATGAAGTATTTGTTTAGTACGATATATAGACCTATGATAGGTAGTATGGATAATAGCGAGCCTGCCATTATATAATTCCACCAAGACACATTTTGGTCTTGGAAACTGCGCAGACCAAGTGTGATTGGGAAGTTTTGCGGCGAGGCAAGATATAGCAGAGGGCGTAAAAATTCATTCCAAAAGGACATGAATACGAAGATGCCCTGTGTGGCTATGGATGCCCGCGCCATGGGGAATACTATGCGAAAAAAGGTCATTGTGCTGCTTAGACCGTCTACCTTTGCCGCTTCCTCTACCTCGCGCGGGAAATTGACGAAGAATTGGCGCATCATAAAGATGTAGGTGAAGTTTACGGCAGTAGGGATGATGAGTGCGCCAAAGGTGTCTAGCATACCTAGGGAGCGCATTATTAGGAAATTTGGTATTAGCAGAATTTGACCTGGAATGGTGATGGCGGCTAAGATGGCATAGAATATAATGCCACGACCAGGGAAGCGTAGGCGCGCCAAGGAATAGCCTGCCATGGAGTTAAGGAGGATGTTTACAATAGTGCCTATGCCTGCTATTATGAAGGAGTTCATAATCCATCTGGGGAACATATTGTGTCCAAAGAGGATATGGCGGAAATTGTCTAGCGTAGGATTTTGTGGTATTAGATTTAGTCCGCCGCCCACAATTTCTGCATAGGTTTTAAAGGATGCAGAAACTGCCCATGCAAAAGGGAAAAGGGTGATGAGACCATATGTTATAAGAATCGCATAAAGTGTTATGCGCCAACCTTTGCTTTTTCTCATTGTCCTATTCCCCTCCTTAATACAGCGTTTCTTCTCTGTTGAGCTTGCGCGCAACGATAGAAACGACGAATATGATTGCCGCTAGGATAATTGCTAGAGTGGCGGCATAGCCCATAGTGCCTATTACCATAAATGCGTATTGATAGATAACAAGCGAGAATGTGAGCGTGGCATTTGCTGGACCGCCTGAGCCTGCCGAGACAATGAAGGCTTGGTCAAATACTTGGAAACAACCAATGATGCCCATTAGCAAAACAAAGTTGGTTACGGGTACTACATTTGGGATTGTTATTTTTGTAAGTTTTTGCCATGAATTTGCGCCATCTAAGCTGGCGGCTTCATATAGAGTGTCTGGTACATCTTGTAATGCTGCTAGGTATATTGTCATATAAAAAGGCACGGTAGCCCATATATTCATTATCATGATGCTATTTAGTGCAAAGCGCACATCTTGTACAAAGTTTATTGGGGTTTCGATAAAGCCAAGCCCCACGAGTAGGTCGTTAGCAGGGCCATTTACGGCGAATAAAAACATAAATATCATGGTTAATGCGGAGCTAGATGTTAAAGTTGGTAAAAAATAAACGGTACGGAAAGTTTTTTGGAATTTTATGCCAGAATTTAGGGCTACTGCCATTATTAGGGCAATAGCTGTTTGTGTGGGGACAACGATTATTACATAGCGCAGGGTGTTCATTAGGGCGGTATGTACGCGCGGGTCGTTTAGGGCGAGCTGATAGTTTGCTAACCCGACAAATTCATATGTGCCTGCTAATTGGTTTACCCTCATGAGAGATAGCACAAAGGCATAACCCAAGGGCAGGACAGTAAAAACAAAAAGCACCAAAATAACAGGTACTATGAAACCAAATCCTTGAAAAGCTTCTAGTCGTCTGCTGGTCATGTTAAACAAACACCTCTTTTCGTAAAAAATACGTGGGAGAGCTTTGAGTTCCCCCACGTATCGGCATTTACTATAATTATCTCATAAGGGCATCTATATCGCGGTTTGCTGCTTCTTCTGCTTGTTGCATGGCTTCGACGATTGTCATTTCGCCAGCGATAACTAGAGGCAGGAAGTTGTTGTATTCACGCATGATGATTGGTAGCGTCTCGCCTTTTTGCCATGGCGTAGCATATGCGCCAGCCGCTACGAAAGGAGCGAGGATTGGGTCATTTGCAAAGCCTGTGGCATCTGCTACAGAAGCACGGGTTGGAAGAACTCTTGCTATGTCCGTCCATGTATACATGCCTTGTGTGCCTGTGATGAAATTGATGAACTCCCATGCCGCCTCTTTATTGTTAGATGCAGAGTTCATAGAATATGCTACTGTGAAGAGCATGGAGCGGTTTGCACCTTCTATGAGAGGAATTTCACGTGTGCCATAGTTAAGCTCTGAGAAGTTCATGTTAAGATGACCAATAACCCAGTTGCCTTCGATGATGAATACTGTGTTGCCAAGACCCATAGCATCGCCAGACCAGCCATAGCCAAGGTCGGCAGGGCGACCAACTATGCCAGCATGGAAACCATCCATAAGAAGCTGGAGGGTTGGGTGTTGGTTTGGTTGGCTTAGAACTGCAAAGCCATCAGCATCTGCTACGCTTGTGCCATTAGCTTCTAGCAAGAAGAGGTGACGGGCAAGCTCAGATGAAGATACGAAAGCATTTACGCCAGCCGCAGAGTTGTTATGTACCTGCTCTACAAATGCCGCAAAATCAACGATATTGTTAGGGATGTCAGATGGAGTAAAGCCAGCCGCTGCAAGGAGGTCTATGTTGTAGATAAGACCGAGGGTGGACATGTCTTTTGGTAGACCATAGATGCCGCCGTCATGACGGAAAGCATTAAGGGCAGGAGCAAAGAAATCGTTTGCATCAAAATCTGAACCCATAAAGCCATCTAGCGGGTACAATACGCCTGTTTCTACAAGAGATGGAAATAGGAAAGCTTCCATGTAGAATACGTCTGGGGCTATGCCGCCGACAAGCTCTGCCTGTAGCTGAACCTGGTAGTCATGATAATGCCTTAGTTCTACAGTTATGCCTGTTAGCTCATAGAACTCTTCTATGGCCGCCGCCATGCCTGCTTCTTCGTTGTCATTGCCTGGCCAAAGACCTAGGGAAATGGTTTGACCTGCAAAAGGTCTGTCAGCATCGCCGCTTGCGGCTGTGCCGCCGCCGTTGTCGTTACAAGCTGCAAAAAAGCTTAACATAACAGGCAATGCTATTAATGTGATTAATCTAGCAATTTTTTTCATTTTAATTTCCGCCTTTCTAATATTTTGAATACTCTTGACTACATTATACAACACATTAACATTTTGTCAATACTATTTTGTATATTTTTAATAACACAATATTCTTATCTTTTAACACTATTGTCTATATTTGCTCTATGCTATTGATTTTTGGAAAAGGCGTGGTATAATTGATACCAGCTTGCAATCCAACTTGCTCTAAGGCGCACAAAAGCACCGCGCACAGCTACAGCGTGCGTTTGTGCACCTAACTGCAACTATGATTGCAAATTGGTATGAGGTGACATTTTGAAAAATGGAGGATGTTTGCGTGGATATTATGAAATATACAGCTGGTCAGGATGCTGATAAAAACTGGATTGTTGAGGAAAGCCAATTTGACCATCGCTTTTTGGGGAAATGTGAGGCTATTTTTGCTCTTGGTAATGGCTATATGGGGCAAAGGGCGGCTTTGGAGGAAAGGTATATAGGAGAGACGCGCAATCTTTTTATTGCGGGTACTTTTAATAAGTTTGCTGAAAATGAAGTGACGGAGCTGCCTAATGCTGCTGATGTTTTGTGGCTGGACTTTTGGCTTAATGACTGCTATTTTAGCCTAAAAGAGGGCAGAGTTTTAAAATATAGACGTTATTTGCATGTAAAAAATGCCGAGCTGATTAGAGAGGTGGAGTGGGAATCGCCTAAAGGTGAGGTTTTTGCGTTAAAGTTCCGTCGCTTTGTTTCTTTGGTAAATAAGCATTTGATAGCCATGCAAGCTGAAATAACGCCGCTTTCTGGCTCTGTTGAAGTGTTTATAAAATCTGGTATAAATGGGCGCATGACAAATAGTGGTGCGGCGCATTTTGCGGAAGGTGGAGCGAGGTTTTATGATGGAAAATTTATGCAAATAACACAAAAGACCACACAATCCGACATAAATTTTGCTTTCAACAGTATGCATAGTTTCATGATAGATGGCAAGCCATATGATGCGGCGGGGCATATAGCCCTTGACCGCCGCCAGATTTTCTTTGAATATAGCGGCATAAAGCTAGAAAAAGGGCAGAGCTTTGTTGTTGAAAAGCTTAGCAATGTGTTTACGGATAGAGATAAGGATTGTTGTGCAACTGACCTAGATGGTTTGAAAGAAGCATCGCTGGAGCATCTAAAGGTTCTTGCACAAAAATCTTATGAAGAGCATTTTGTGGCGCATAAGGCGGCTTGGCTTGAGAAGGTATGGGATATTGCGCCGATTGAGGTGCAATCTAAAAATGATTTTGACCAGTTGGCTATACGTTTTGCGCAATATCATTTAACCGTGATGACACCTACTCATGATAACCGCATGGGCGTTGGTGCAAAGGGTATTTCTGGCGAGGGCTACAAGGGGCATTCTTTTTGGGATACGGAGATATTTATTTTGCCGTATTTTATATACACCATGCCTGATGTTGCCCGCTCTTTGCTGGAGTACCGCTATAACACGCTTTCTGGTGCGCGTAAGAAGGCTAAAGAAAATGGTTATGATGGGGCTATGTTTCCTTGGGAGTCTGCTTGGATGGATGATGGTGAGGTTACGCCGCTTTGGGGTGCGGCGGACATCATTACAGGTGAGCCGATAAAGATATGGACGGGCATTATTGAGCAACATATCACGTCTGACATTTCTTATTCTGTGTGGCAGTATTTTAAGATAACGGGCGATGTGGACTTTATGGAAAAGTGCGGCTATGAAATTATTCTTGATACGGCGAAATTCTGGGCTTCTCGCCTTGAGTGGAATGAGGCGAAGCAAGAGTATCATATTAATAATGTGATAGGGCCTGATGAATATAAAGAGCATATTAATAATGATGCCTTTACGAATTACATGGCTCATTGGAATATTAAGAAGGCTATGGAATATTATGTGGAGCTTAAAGATGGCTCTGCTGATATTTATGATAGACTGAATGAAAAGCTGGATTTGGATGGGACATATGCGATATGGCAAGACAAAATTGGCAAGATATATTTACCGCAGCCAAGACCGCAGGATAATGTTATTCCGCAGGATGACACATATTTGACGAAGCCAGAGATAGATTTGGAGAAATATAAGAAGCAAGCCAATGTGGGCAGCATTTACCGCGACTATAATCAAGAGCAGATTAATAGTATGCAGGTGTCCAAGCAGGCGAATATTGTTATTTTGTTTTATCTATTGCCAGATTTGGCTAATGAGGTTGTTAAACGTGCTAATTGGGACTATTATGAGCCAAAAACGCTGCACGATTCTTCGCTATCGCTTTCTACGCATTCTATTATTGCCTGCGAGATGGGCGATATGCCCATGGCGTATGAATTGTTTACCAGAGCAGCTAATATTGACCTTGGCCCAAATATGAAGACAAGTGATATGGGTATACATGCGGCATCTTTGGGTGGCATATGGCAATGTGTAGTTAATGGATTTGGTGGCGTGCGCATGGTGGCTGGTGAATTGTATATATCGCCGAGACTGCCTGATGTCTGGGAAGTTTTGGGATTTCCTATATTCTGGAAGGGCGATAGGCTGGAGGTAAATGTAGAGAAAAATAAGATTGAGATTAATAGAAAGACGGAGAGTTCTGAGCCGATGGATATTTGGGTGAATGGTGCGAAATATGATTTGCGTGGTTGCGTGGTTGTGCAATTGTAGCAAATTGAATAAATTCCGCATGGATGTTTGCGCTGCTAAAGACTTGATAATTATGTTAAGGATTTTTTTATCGAAGTACAAAAACACTGAAAACACGGTGTTTTAGAACATTAGGAAAGGCAGTGAATTGGGGAATTTCAGACAATGGCATGATAAAGCTTGCATGGAGTGGAATATTTTAGCTTTGCCTATGTCGCATTTGATGGTTATGTGAAAGTTATATAAAAGTTAAAAATCTCTCTTGTATAAGCAAAAGAGATTGTGGTATAATAGAAATATAAAGAGCAATCGCAAAGCGGTTGGCTGAGATGTTACGGTAATGAATAACCGCTATCCTAGCACGGGGCGGTTATTTTCGTCTTTGCGAAAATATATCTGCGATGTAAATCATCAATCTTAAAAGTCCGACTATAAAAGTCATGGACGTAAAGATTATAATGATAACTTCAAACGTAGACATAGCATAACCTCCCTTCTGTGGGAGATTAGCCAACCGCCTTGCTTTTTGGTTGCTCAGATGTATATTTTATCATACTTCTGATGTTTTTCAACACGTTTCGCTAATATATTTGATGCTTACCCTCTGACCTCATCCAAAAACCAAAAGTTAAAAAACCGAAAATGCATTACCTAGGGCTTGCCAATAATTCCGTATAGGAGTAGATGGTGAGTATTCTTAATTGCGGTAACTATATCATCATTAAACTCTAACTTGCTTCCCATAAGATTTATTGCATCTATAAAGTCGAGTAAAGTATTTGTTGGTATTGAGTTACTAATAATTTTTTCTTGCTTGCCAAGTTCGATATATTCACGATAAATATTTCTTTTGTTCTCATTTATATTTCTGAAAAGCACATCAACAAGCGCAGTATCGCTTAATGCTTCATTGGTAAAATACTCCGAAATGGATAAGTTTATATGCTCTGTCGAAAGGCTAAGAGCCAGTTCAATTTTTTCTAAGAAGTCAATATCCATTGCCAAAATATCTCTTGCTTTTTGTATGGTATCAGCCATAACAATGTTGGCGCACTCAGTCATCAGAGCCTCTTTGCTTCCAAAGTAATTGTAAATTGATACTTGCGATACATTGGCAAGTGCCGCAATTTCTTTAATACTGGTATTGGTGAATCCTTTATTATTAAATAAAGACATGGCAGAATTTATAATTGCTTTCTTTTTCTTTTTGGTTGTCAATTCGTATTTATTCATCTTGCCCTCCTTGCCTTGGTTAAAGTATAGCACAAAAACAACAACTTTGAAACAGTAAAATAAATATTTCAAAGTTATTGACAGCAAAAATCTTAAATGCTATAATAAGTTTGAAATATATTACTTAATATTTCAAACATAGCGACAGGAGGAAGAAGAGAATGAGGGGTAAAAAAATGAAGATTGCGCTGATAATAACGGCGGCGGTTATTATTGCGGGCATTGCATTATATCAACCTTTAATAAATTATCTTGGTGGGCAAGCGGCAAATCCTACTGGATTTGTTGGCAGGGTAATGACGAGGATATGGGCAGTTTCGTTTAACGACTTGCGTGAGTGGGGCTTGTCCCATATAAGCATAGATGATGATGACATTATTTTATCTGTTGGATTTGGCAGTGGTGCAGGCATAAACTATATGAAAGGGCTAAATGAAAGCATAACTATCTACGGGATTGATATATCGGAGGAAGCGGTTGATAGCGCAACCGCAATTAACCAAGAGCATATAGATACAGGTGGAGCTATACTGGCTTTGGGCAATGTCGCATATTTAGATTTTGAAGATGAATTTTTTAATCTTATTGTTGCGGGTCAAACGCATATGTATTGGGGCGAAGTGTTGGAGCAGGGGCTTTTGGAGTGTCGCAGGGCATTAAAGCAAGGGGGCATTCTTTTGATATATGCTGAGATGGACACGACCCTGCACTTTCTCCCAGAATACAGCAACCATGATGATTTTGCCGCACTTCTCTATGAAATTGGATTCCGAGATGTGAATGTTAGAGTAAGCGGCAACCATGTAGCGTTTATAAGCACAAAGTAACCCTGCTACAAAGATAACCAAAATTCGGAGGAATGATGAAATGAAAAAGAAAATAAGTTTGTTGAAAATAATATCTGTAGTTATGATTATCTTAGGGACATCTGCTTTGGTGACAGATTTGCTTGATATTTCAAACCCAGAACAAGGTCTTAGGATTATTAGTTCGATAGCGGCTTCTGCTATTTGTGTAGCTGCTGGCTTTTTTGGCGTTTTGTGCAAGTCAATGAAAACTATTTTACTTATGGGCATTTTACTTTCTTTGATTACAATTATTGATGTTGCTGTGAGTATCGGGTTTTACGGTATGAGCCTTTTCCATCTTGTGCTATTTGTTTGGCCAATGCTGTATTTATGGGGCTTACATATATCGAATAGCAAAACCCAAAACCCAACAGCGTAATTATCAAGATTATGAATATTAAACCACAAGCGGTTCATTTGGGTGTTTCGGAGCAACCCGTTGCCCTTGCAATGACGTTTTTGTAGTGTTTTGGTTTCTCTAGTATAAGCCGTGGATGCACTTTGTTACAGTGGCATCATGCCTTGTTTATTTCTTTGATACCAAGCATTAAGCTCGTCATCTCCATAGATTTTTAGCACACGAATAATTTCGCGGGCAAACTCTAGGGCGGCGGTTTCGTTTGCGGTGATGAAGCCGCCATCGTTGACTAGCTGAGCCTCTGTGAATAGGGCATGTCCTTTGTAGTCTTTTTCATCTGCCAGCATTTCCTTGAAATAGTCTAATTCATCACCTGTGTGCTTGATGTTATTGAGAAAACCGTGCTTGGCTAAAAATATGGTCGCGCCACAAATGGCGGCTATGGGGATGTTATGACCATTTGCCTTTCTGATGAAATCTGCAATATTGTGATAGAGGCATTTTCCCCAAGAGAAACTACCTGTTAAAATAATCATTGCTAAATTATCAAATTCATGATAATCCTCTATAGCATAGTCTATTTCAGCTCGTATACCGCCTATAGATACCTTTGGTTGCGTATCTATTGCGATGGTCTTAATGGCATATTGCTCGGACATGTTTATGCCTGCGATTGCGTGACCTGCCTCCCAGTCTGCCCAGTGGTCGGTTAGTAACAACAACACTTCCTTTTTCTTCATAAGAAAACACCTCTGACAATTTATTTGAGTTAATTATATTATTGTATAATTAACTTGTCAATACTTTTTCTATATTGCGAAGGTGTTATTTTTTTTATTTCTTTAAATTTTCTTATGAAATAGCTAAAGTTGTCGAAGCCAACATCTGTGGCTATGTCCATTATATTTTGGTCGCTTGATTTCATAAGGTCGCAGGCTTTTTCTATTCTATATTGGTTGATATATTCCACTGTGGTTTTGCCGAACATTTGTTTAAAAAATTTGCAAAAATAGCTCTTGCTCATGTTTATGGTGTTTGCCAGATTGTTTATGGATATCTTTTTATGGTAATTTTCGTGTATGTATGTCATTATATCTTTTGCTAGCAATACCTTTGCATCCTTTTGGTGGTCATCTTCTTCTTGTGTTGTTAGCAGGTTATGCTTTAAAAGCAAGCCTATGATTTTTAGAAGAGCGGCCCTAATCACTATTTTGTAGCCCTTGTCTTTTTCGTGATATGCTGCCGTTGCCTCTTTAAATTCATCGATAATTTGCGCTACCACGGCGGTATCGTTTATGTCGAATGTGAATTTTGCTTTATCTAGCGGCGGCAGGGTGCTGTGGTCATGCCATAGAAAGTTCAATATTTCATATTTGAAGACAATGGCATGATGTAGAGAGTGCTTGGAGGATGTGGAGATTTGGTGTAAATCCTTGCTGTTTAGGAAAAACACTTCACCTTGGTTGGCATAAAATATTTCGCCATTTAAGGATATCTCCAGTTGACCTTCCTCTACAAAAACAAACTCCAGCTCCTCGTGCCAGTGGTGGGTGGCATAAAGATAGCCGTCCGTGCATTTGTGAGTATAAACAAACAACGGAAAAATGGCATAATCCGCTATGCCTCTTTCTGGCGTTTGTTCTTTGAAATGAAGTAGGCTCATGGTGTTAATCCTCTTAGAATTTGTTTGCTATCCCGCTTTCATTATATGCGACAACGGCTGCTTGCTCACTTCTTTTAAGGGGAAGAGCTACTAAAACTGGCATGGGGTTTATAACAGATGTGGCTACATTTGCAGTATTAAGTTGAATGAACGGCCCACGGCATTTTAGCTATAATTATCCTTGTACTTGTTCTTAATAAACCGCACAAGGTAAGAATTAAGGCGGTTAATGTCAATTGGCTTGGACATAAAGCCAGAGAAGCCATTATTCATAAATATTTCATCCTGCCCCTTGACAGCATTGGCCGTAAGAGCTACAATTGGATGGTCGTAGCCCATGTCCCGCAAAGTTTTTGTGGCTTTAATCCCGTCCATGTCTGGCATCATGTGGTCCATAAATATAATGTCATATACATTGCCTTGCTTTATTTTTTCTATGGCATCCATGCCGCTTTCACAAAGCTCTATGTTAAGTTCAAAGGATTCTAACATTGCCTCTGCAACATATAGATTGGTGTCTATATCATCAACAACTAGAACCTTTCCATATGGCATTGGTTCTGGTTCAAAATCAAACTCCTTTGAGGACAGCCAAGTATTTGATTCAAAGTTTTGCAAGCTACGCGCTAATTCTTTGCCCAATACTTCTGAGTTGGCTATTTTTTGTGGAATACGAACAACCACTTGAGTGCCTTTGCCTACTCTGCTTATTAATTTAATATGAGCATTCATCATTTGTGCTAGGCTGTGAACAATGGGGAATCCGAGGCCTGTGCCGCTAATAAAAGGCTTGTCCTGCTCATGCAAACGCACGTATTCGTTGTTAAGGTCTTGTATTTCATTTATCTGCGCTGTGGTCATACCGACCCCAGTGTCCAAAATAGAAATGATGAGATTTATATAGCCTTCTTCATCTTCGCTTTTTTCGCAATGGAAAGATAAATTAACAGAGCCAGATTCGGTGTATTTAAAAGCATTGGTCAATAGATTATTCATAATCTGTCTGATACGCAAAGCATCCCCTTCTAATACAGAAGGGATATTCTCGTCTACATGCAGTTGAAATGAAACATTCTCATGGTTCAAATAAATTAGGTGAAGATGAGATGCATCATTAATCAAGCTCGCCACATCGTATTCAATATTAACAAGTGACATTTTTCCTGACTCTATTTTGGAAAAGTCTAGTATATCATTTACAATATTTAACAAAATTTTAGCTGAATCATATATTTTTGCAAAAACCTCTTCTGTTTGAGGTGGCATTGTGTGATTGCGAAGCTGGATTTCAGAAAGGCCTAAGACCGCTGAAATAGGCGTACGGATTTCATGGCTCATTCTGGCCAAAAATCTACTTTTTGCTCTATTGCTCTCTTCTGCTATTTCGATGCGCTGTTCTTCAACTAGCTTGATATGGCGCAAATCATAAGCATATCCTATTATTGTAATTTTATCGCGATGTCGTAGACGTATATAGGTAAATTCAAGAGGAAGCTCCTCGCCGTTTGCATCAAGATGTGTGTATTCAAATTTGGCATAGCCATCCTTGAGAGCTTGCTCTAGCAAGGCTGCTTCTTTCTCCTTTGAAGGTGTGCCGCATGGCTGGTATTCGGGATAATACTTTTCATTTTCTCTGATAAAATCCTCTTTGCTTGCTGCGCCAAAAAGCCCCTCTACATGCCCGTTGCAGTCTATAAGTGCCAATTGGTCATTCCTTATTTCGATAAACATTGGGGAGGCTTCAAGAAGCTCGCTAACCATCTCGCTAGCCTCTCGTTCGATTTCAAAAGCAGCCTCCAGCCTAGCGAGCATGGCTTTTTCTTCGCGCAAATCTCGTATATAACCAATTGTCATAGGTTTCTCATCTAGTACCACATATTCGAGCGTTACTTCACAAGGGATAGGTTTTCCGTCCAGTGTGCAGTGCATCCATTCAAAGGTGCATTTTCCAGTTGAGAACACAATTTCAAGAACCTCAAGCATCTTTGTTTGAGAAGGAACGCCATCGGGCTGATATTGCGGAGAAAGCCTCTTAAAATTATCACAATATTCCTGTTTGCTTTTTAGTTCAAAGAGGTCTATGGTCACTTGGTTACAATCTACAACATTATAATCGTTGTCAGTAACACAACAAGCCATTGGCGAAGCATCTAGCATGGCTCTAAATCTTTGCTCGACATTACGCTCCATTTCCCTTAGCTTGTATTGCTCGCGCAAATCCCTAGAATACATAACAATTGCTGTTTTGCCGTCAAACTCCATTGACTTTAAATGTACTTCAAAAGGAATGAGTTCGTTTTCAGAATCAAACATCATCCATTCTTCAATGTACCCTTCGCTCATTTTGTTTGTATGAGCAACTGCCTCTATAGCTTTTTCTTTTGTAAGTGTGCCATCGGGCTGGAGTTCGGGCATAAGGTCAAAGAATCTGTCTATATACTCCTGCTTATTGGTTAATTTTAGTATATTGACAGCTGCCTGATTGACTTCAACAACATTAACATTTTCATCAAAAATGGCGCAGATTATTGGGGAAGCATCCAGCATGGCTTGCATACGCTGTTTTGATGAGTTCTCATAATTTGCTAATTTATGGTATTCGCGCAAATCTCGAGCATAGACAATAACGGATTTTTTGCCATCTATATCCATAGACTTCAAGAACAGTTCAAATGGAATATCCTCTCCATCAGATGAAAGCTGCACCCACTCCTTGATATGCCCTTCGCCAAATTGAACTGCATTTGTAAATGCGGCTATTGCCTTTTCTTGCGTAGATATTCCATCTGGTTGAAATTCAGGAGTGAGCTTGAAGAAATTGTCGATGTATTCTTGCTTGCTAGATAGTTTTAATATATCCACAATCACTTGATTGACTTCCACAACATTAATGTTTTCGTCAAAAATAGCGCAGACCATTGGGGAAGCATCCAGCATGGCCTGTAATCTTTGCTGTATGGCACTTTCGGTTTCTCGATATTTTAAGAAGTTACGCATATCCCTTGCTATACTAACAATGGCAGGCTTGCCTTCCCATTGTGCCAATAGCAGAGAAACCTCGCATGGAATTTCTTCGCCAGATGGCTTTTTATATATCCAATTAAATTTTGTATTGCCGTTATTATATGCTTGCTCTAAATATCGCTTTGCCAAGGAAGCGGATGCTGTGCCGCAAGATTGGATGGGTGCGGAAATATCAAGATAATGGCTGGTGTTATGGCTGATAGAAAGGGTGTCCAAGGTGAACTCGTTGCAGTCCATCATGCTACCGTCAGCATCCCAAATACCTACAAGCATAGGAATATTATCAATAATGAATTGTAAACGCGCTTGATAAGACTCGTGCAACTCTCTTTCGGCATATTTTTCGCGCATATCCTCTGTGAACCCTACAAGACCATATTCGTCCTGCCAATTTACCCGTACTAATGTTACCTGTGAAGGCATTGGGGTTCCGTCGGGTTTTTGATGCATCCAATCGAACTGGGAATAGCCTGTTTCAAAAGCCGCATTCACATAATGCATGGCTTTTTCGATAGAGACCGCACCACAAGGTTGATGTGGCGGGGAAAGCTCTTCAAATCTATCGAGGTAATCTTGCGGCTTGTCGAATCCAAAAAGGTCAGCGGCAGACTGATTGCAGAAAACTGGGTTGCGCTCCTCATTCCAAAAGGTACATATGGCGGGAATTGAGTCAAGCATCACGCGAACCCTCTGTTCTTCGGCTATTGCTAACTTTTTTTTCAGATTTTTATCATCCTCGTAACGCATACGTATATTGCAGAGAACATGGGCTTGGTCATCACAAGCTAGCCTAACATGCGTTTGAATTAATCTGCCGTCAGTACGAGAGAAAATCCAATCCATGCTAACTTTTTCGCCGTCTAATGCCTTTTTGACACAAGCATCAAAAGTGTCCTCTGAGATTAATTTCTCTGGTGGATATTTGGAGGAAAGTGCCGAAAACTGTTTAATTAGCCCTTGTTTGTCGGAAATATCAAAGAGGTCAAGACTGTTTTGATTGCAATCCGTTATATTGCCTAACGAATCAAATATTAGCAGGCAATCCTCAGTATGCATATCACTAAAGATAGGACATGCATTATTTTTTATATCGGACAATCGCATTTGCTACCGACCTCCTTAATTTTATCTTTTATCTAATTAGCTATCTCTGAGATTGAAGAAGGAAACCTTCTGTCTGAGCATCTCGGCTTGAGAGCTTAACTCTTGTGAGGCGGCGGAGGATTCCTCTGCTGTTGAGGAAGTGTTTGTAACGACACTGGCTATCTCTGAAACGCTCGTATTTATGCTGGAAATAGAATCCAACTGTTCGCTGGAAATACTGGTGATATCTGAAATGAGACCTGAAATCTCGCTTATGTTATTAGCGATGGTTTCAAATGAAGTTACCACTTCTCCTGCTGCTTTCGCGCCTTCTTCTACATGCTTATTATCTTCCTCTATTATTGCAGTTGTTTCGGAAGCAGATTGCTGACTTCTTCCTGCCAAAGTGCGCACTTCCTCCGCTACAACAGAAAATCCTTTGCCGTGTTCCCCTGCTCTGGCAGCTTCTACGGATGCATTTAAAGCAAGCAGATTGGTTTGGAAGGCTATATTTGTAATAACATCAATAATCTTAGAGATATCCGCAGTTGACCCTTTGATTAAGTCCATTGTGTCCGACATAGATTTAACAACAGCACCACCCTGCGAAACAAGTTTTTGTGACTGTTCGGCACTTTGGTTTGCGGAGGTTGCATTTTCACTTGCTCGTATAGCTTTTTCATGAATAAGCATAAGGGAACTGCTTAATTCCTCTACCGAAGCAGTTTGCCTTGTTGTTCCGTCAGCAAGGCTCATGGAGCTTGTAGCTATTTGCTCAGCTCCAATTGCTATCTGCTCAACGGCTGCTGCAATATCACTCATGGTGTCATTTAGGGACTCTAAAATCGTGGTGATAGCTGACTTTATAGGTGCGTAAGACCCCATGAAGTCGCGGTTGATGGAGGGGGTTAAGTCTCCATTTGCAACACGGCCAAGTATATCGGATATTTCGCTGATGTAGGAAAGGGTTTTTTCTTCGGTATTATAAACGGCTTGCCTTAAAGCTTCAAACTCCCCTTCAAAAGACACATCGGCAACTGATATATCAAAAATGCCGTCAGCCATCTCAAGCAATGATACCTTGAAGACTGCAAGTGGCTCTGCTACAGCCTTTACTAAATTATTTAAATTGCATACAAGATTAGCCCAACTTCCTGTGAATTTTGATATATCTACTTCTACATCAAGTTGACCTTTGGTAACATTGCTTGCTAAATAGTCTGCTGATTTGTAAATTTCTTCTAAGTTTGAGACAACATCACGAAGTGTTTGTGATAGAATGGCTTTTTTCCCAGGATAATTAACAACCTGTATATTAAAATCTCCGTCATTTATTTGACTAAGCGCACCCAGTACCGTCAACACATCGTTTGATTGCTGTTCTAAGATATCATTTATGCTTTCGACCATTTCTCTAAATGAGTTTTGATACTTGGTGGAATCGAGCCTAAATTCAATATCACCCATCACGTTAAATTCGTGATGGACATGAGATAAATCATCCATCATATCTCTTATAACGTCAGTAAGATTGGCCATATCGAGGGTCAACTTGCCTATCTCGTCTTTTGAGATATTTGCCCTATCTATATTTACATTAGTTTTCCCTTGAGTGACATCCGAGACAATAGCTATCAAACGCTTGATTGGGTTTAAAATACTGTTTGATACCAATATGCTAAGGACTATGAAAACCACTAAACTGAGGGAGCAAAAGATTATAACAAACATTATTGTTCTGGATGCAATAGCATCCACGGCATTAGAATGCTCCGTGCGAAGTTCTGAATATCGTTCGTTTATGCGATTAAGGTAATAAATTGACTGGGTACCAGCTGGCATGACCACATCGCGTAACAGTTGCCCTGCCTCTTCTATGCGCCCTTCTTCCCTTAATTGAAGCGCGATTCCGCCCTGTATATGCAAATCTCTGTGAGGTTGGCTAACGGCATCAAGCAACTCGGACAGTCGCTCGTCCTCAATTTGTCTGGCATAGCTTCCGTTATACCAATGTCCAAAAGCACAGGTATCTGGATTTAGACCCCCTGTAAATGGCTCGTCATAAGTGAAGGCATATAAAATGCCATATCTCCAATTCTGATGGGCATAAACTAAATCCGTTACTGTGCTTTCCATCTCTGTAAGCTTATTTAATTCGTAGGTATAAGTGTTGAGACGCAATATACCGAATAGACTGTACCCGCCCATAAATACAGCCAACAAAAATACAGCCAACATCCCGCCTGTTATCTTGTGCTTTAATTTCATAGAAAATTCCCCCCTGAATTTAACATGTTTTTGTCGTGTGCCAAACTTGATGGGCGATTTAGAAGTGTACGAATTTAAACCGCGCCCTTCAAGTATGATACTGTTGCTAGTAATTATTGGAATCCTTAAAAACACAGGCTTCCAGATTAGTCTGGAAGCCTGTGTTTTTAAGGACATGCCCGAGAAGGGACTTGAACCCCCACATCCAAAGGATATCAGATTTTGAGTCTGACGCGTCTGCCAGTTCCGCCACTCGGGCGTGCTTTGCTTATGATATATGTGATTTTATCATAGATGGCTTGGGATGTCAACTGTTTTTTATTGAGAGAATGACCGCCCCCATCTGCGCCCTAAAACAGGCGCAGACATCCCCTGCATGGAGGGGGATTTTGGGTGATGGCGGGAATATAAAGGCGTGGCTAAGAGCTGCCTTTATATTTTTTAGACGATGAAGTCTTTTAGTTCTTCTGCTACCTTTGCGGCGGCATCTTCGGAATGGATTTGTAGTTTTAACGGCTTGCTAAGGTCTAGGCTAAAGATGCCCATGATGGATTTTGCATCGATTATGTATCTGTCTGAGATTATGTCAAACTCGCCCTCGTACATAGAAATTTGGTTTACGAATTTGCGCACCTTATCGATTGTGTCAAGCAAAATTGTTACGGATTTCATATCATTTACCTCCTGTTGCTGTTTTTGTTTATTTTACTCTTTTATTAGGGGGATGTCAATATACAAAGTAGACAAAGTTGGTGGGTGGGGGTTGTCAAACCGTAGACAAACCCCTTAATACCGTCATTGCAAGCGAAGTGCGGCAATGCGTAGAACCCACAAAGGGCGCAAAATCACCTTTAGAATGTGTGTGGATTGCTTCGCTTTGCTCGCAATGACGGCGCAAGGGCTTTGTCGTAAATCTGAAATCCCATACTTTTGAGGGGAATTTTTAAAACACGGCAATCCTTCGTACTTTGATTGCCGTGTTTTAGTGCATTTTGGGTTCGGGGGGGGGGGGGGGGGGGGGGGGGG
>Ga0131853_10003081_pt1 | contig 29914 bp, 22 predicted proteins | sample TergutLab28metaG_FD_92764 | JGI IMG/M metagenome (GOLD analysis project Ga0131853, IMG submission 92764) | Labiotermes labralis P1 segment gut microbial communities from Petit-Saut dam, French Guiana - Lab288 P1 (version 2) (version 2) | ecosystem: Host-associated > Arthropoda: Insects >... | reverse complement strand
GCCGCCTCTATTCATTCCGCCCATTGATCTATTCATGCCGCCACCCATTGGTTGCTGCATTCCGCCTCCCATTGAGCCGCCTCTATTCATTCCGCCCATTGATCTATTCATGCCGCCGCCCATTGGTTGTTGCACTCCGCCTCCCATTGAGCCGCCTCTATTCATTCCGCCCATTGGTCTATTCATGCCGCCGCCCATTGGTTGTTGCACTCCGCCTCCCATTGAGCCGCCTCTATTCATTCCGCCCATTGGTCTATTCATGCCGCCGCCCATTGGTTGCTGCATTCCGCCTCCCATTGAGCCGCCTCTATTCATTCCGCCCATTGATCTATTCATGCCGCCGCCCATTGGTTGCTGCATTCCGCCTCCCATTGAGCCGCCTCTATTCATTCCGCCCATTGGTCTATTCATGCCGCCGCCCATTGGTTGTTGCATTCCGCCTCCCATTGAGCCGCCTCTATTCATACTATTTCTACTCATAGTGTTGTTTCTATACATATTATCTTGTCCTTCTTCATTATTGCTAGATGCTGCAGCATCAAAATTTACCGAACTCACTCTATTAGATGTAGGATTTGCTCCATCTCTTTTATTTAGTAAATTCAATGATAACGGTCTAAAATTAGCTCTTTCATTATTTAGGCTAATGGAATTATCAGCCCTGCCAAATCTGCTATTTAACTCACTATTCAAATTATTACTAAAATTTGTATTTCTGTCAACAGCAAAATCTCCGCCTATTCTTCTTGGCTCAATTCTATCAGTAGAAGAAGAGTTTCTACTTGCAGAAAGAGATGGTCTGCCTGCGGATAAAGCTGGTCTATCATGAGATAGCCTTGTTGGCATTCCTAATCTTGACTGCTGATGCGAAGTTAAAGGATCTCCCGACAACCGCGAATTCATATCTCTATCTGCGAATCTTAAATTTGAATCTCTTCTATCTAAATGCTCCGCATGTGAATCGTGATGCCTTAAATTTGAATCTCTACTGCTATGATGCCCTTCGTGGGCTTTTGGAGAAGAGCTAGCACCTTGTCTTTCTGCACCATGCTCGTGTCCGAATCGCAAATCATGAGACCTTGACCCAAAAGCTGGTCGTTCCCTGCCGCCAACACTTGAATGACGGGAATGCTCGTGTCTTAAATGATGAGAGTGCTCCTCATGCTGATTATCTAAAACATCATAATCATTTGGCATATTATTTATAGGAATATTTTCATAATCGGAATAACCGTCTTCTTCTACAGAAGCTAACGGAGTAGTGTTAATATTCACATTGGCAGAATTATTAAAATTTTCCTGAGAATTTGAAGAAATGATTCTAGGTTTGAAATTCTCAAGAGAATCCACAGTTTCTTGAGTTTTTCCTTCCGTAGTTTCTACTTGTTTTATTTTTTCTTCAATCTTTTTAGAAACTTCTTCCAGAGCATTTAAAGTATTAATATTTTCTACAACATTATTAATTATTTTCTTTCTTTCTAATGGAATATTTTTTATTTCATTTTCTAAGGCTGAAAGACTATTTCTAGTTGCTCTGCTATACCGAGAGGTTCTTTCCCTAGCAGTTTTTGCCACTACTGTTTCTTCTTGAATCTGAGCCGATATCTCTTGAGAATCCAGCTCTTTCCCAGCAGTATTATCCTCAGCAGGAGTAATGTCTTCAGTTTTAGTTTCCTCTTTAACGCTAGCAGAAGCAGCCGAAACTAAATCAGCAGAAGAATCTTCAGATATTGTTTCTTGTTTTGAAACATTATCTCTTATTTCCACATTGCTTTTTAAATCTACCCGCGAGTTGGAAAGCTGATTCATAATTACATCTAAGTAATCAATAATAGCCTTATCGCTGGATATTTGCCTATTGATTTGATTATCAATATCATTATCAAGTTTTCTAACTTTGGTAGCTATAACAATAAGTCCAAAAATTAGAGTTAAGATTAAAGATACGATAAACAATACCAAAATAACTAAATCATAAACACTCAATTCTAAAAGTGAAAGAGAGAAGAAATTTGTTATAGATTCTAACATTATAATTCCTAAATATTATATTAATTTTAATAAAATTACCTCTACTTTAGAATATCTTATAGTATAGGATTTTGCAATTAAAATTTATTTATTATTTTTCATAAAGATTCTTTTATTTCTTTTTACAACCAAAATGCTAATTAAAATACTAAATAAATAAATTAAGCCGAATAACGACATAACTTCCCAAGAATATAGAAAAATACATATTAGCAGTAAAGTAATAACTCCTATTATCAAAGGAAACTGCGTTTTCTTTATCTGCAAAGATTTTGTAGAAGGTGTAGGAATATTAGAAATCATTAAAAAACCCACAATAAATAAGTAGATTCCATAATAATTACTAGAAATTTCAAAATCCCAAGCAAAATTTAAGGTAATTGGCAGAACTCCTAAAAAGAATCCCGCTGGCGTGGGAACTCCTATAAAAAATTGTTTAGCATAAGGAAGCGGCTCAATAAAAAGATTAAATCTGGCAAGCCTTATCATAGAGCATATGGCAAAAAACATGGCGCTTAAATACAGCAGTTTGCTGGCTGAACCAGTATAAGATAAAACAATAATAGCCGTAGCAACGCCAAAGCATACTAAATCGCTTAGAGAATCAAGCTCTGCACCGAATTTGCTAGACGCTCCTAACAATCTAGCGATTCGCCCGTCAAATAAATCTAAAAAAGCTGAAATTATAATAAAGGTAATCGCTTCTTTAATTTGTCCGTTAATAGCCAATAGCATTGCATTAAAACCGAAAATAAAGGCGGCAATGGTAAATAGACTAGGGATTGCCCTATATATGTGTAATTTTTTTTCCATGCAGCTTACCTAGATTTAGCTCTGTCAAAAGTTTGATAAACCATAGCCTCTCCTTTATAATTAAAATCTGCAAGGATAGTTTCACCGGCAATTGTTGTTTGCCCTACTGCCACAAAAGGCGTAGTATCAGCAGGCAAATACACATCTACCCTACTGCCAAATCTAATTAAACCAACCTTTTCACCTACTTTTACACTTGTATCTTCTTCAATAAACTTAACAATTCTCCTAGCAACCAGCCCGGCAATCTGCACAAAAGCTACGGTGTGCCCGCTGTTTGTTGTCATAATAAAAGACTGCCTTTCGTTATCAACACTGGCTTTATCAAAGGAAGCATTGATAAATTTACCGGGATAGTAAAGAATTTTGTCAATAACCCCCGAACAAGGAGTGCGGTTCACATGCACATTAAAAACATTCATAAATATAGATATTTTAAGCATTTCCTCACCTATTCCCAACTCTGCAGGAGGAATTACTTTTTCTACCTTAATAATTTTGCCGTCAGCAGGAGCAATAATCAGCGAATCCAACTGCGGAGTAATTCTGTCGGGATCTCTAAAAAATGATACGCACCAAACAGTAAGAATTAATCCAATGATTCCCAATACTGTGGAAATTAAAAACAATACCAAAGTAATTACGGCAAAAACAATTATGAAAATATTACCTTCATGGGCAATTTTTGGGAGTTTAATATCCATTGAAACCTCAAAATATATTTGTATTTTTAATAATTAACACTTATTATATAATATAAGTTGCCATATGGACATAAAAAATTTTATTAGGGCATTAAATGACTACAGAAATCAAAGATTTTTACACAATAATTGCTAAGCTGCAAGAATTTTGGTCAAACAAGGGCTGCTGCTTTTTAACTCCTTACGATGCCGAGATGGGCGCAGGAACTTTCCATCCGGCTACCGCCTTGCGTTCGCTAGACGATAAGCCTTGGAATGCTGCCTATATCCAGCCATGCCGCCGCCCAACTGACGGACGCTATGGCGAAAGCCCTAACCGCCTTGCCCACTATTTTCAATTTCAAGTTTTAATGAAACCTGCACCATACAATATCCAAGATTTATACTTAGAAAGTTTAAAATCTTTAGGAATTGATACTAAACTGCACGATATTAGATTCGTGGAAGACGATTGGGAAAGCCCAACTTTAGGTGCATGGGGGCTTGGCTGGGAAGTATGGTGCGATGGCATGGAAATTACGCAGTTTACTTATTTTCAACAAATGGGAGGTATTGCCCTGCCGCAAACTCCTGTAGAAATTACTTACGGGCTTGAGCGTTTGGCTATGTATATTTTAGGATATGATAATGTTTATGATATGCCATGGAATGCAAAATCTGGCATTACCTACGGTGATATATATCTGGCTAGCGAAAAAGAATTCTCCGCATACAACTTTGAATACGCCTCTGTGGAAAATTTATTCCTGCAGTTTGAGATGATGCAAAAAGAATGTGCGAATCTCGTGGAAAAAAAACTTGTGCATCCTGCCTATCATCAAGCCATTAAAGCATCCAACCTGTTTAATATTTTAGATGCGCGCGGTGCTTTAGGCGCTGCCGAGCGGGCATTATATATCAATAAAATTCGGGATTTAGTAAAATCTTGCTGCAATCTTTTTATAGAATCTAAAAGGTAGAAACATGGCACAATTTTTATTAGAAATATTAACGGAAGAAATACCTAGCAGCTTGCAAGTTCAGGCACAAGAAGATATTAAAAATTTATTTATCAATGAATTGAATAAGCTAGAAATTAATTTCGAGGCAATTGCAGTTTTTTCTACACCAAGAAGACTAAGCGTTTTTATTGACGGACTGCCGCAAACATCCGCCGATAAATTTGAAGAAAAGAAAGGTCCCCGTGTAGATGCCAGCAGCGAGGCTATTGCCGGATTTTTAAAAACATATTCCCTAAAAATTGAGGATTGCGAGAAAAGAATCACGCCAAAGGGTGAATTTTATTTTTATCAGCAGGTTAACCGAGGCGGGCAGCTCAGCAATATTATTGTTGATGTAATTCTAAATGTTTTGCTAGGCATGAAATTTAAAAAATCTATGGTGTGGAATGAAAGCAAAATTGCATGGGCACGCCCTATTCGCAGTCTTTTAGCATTTTTTAATGAAAACATACTGCAGTTTTCTTTTGCAGGAGTAGATTCTGCCAATAAAACGGCAGGGCATCATTTTATTGGCAATGCTGAAATAGAGGTCAAATCTATAGAAAATTATTTTACGGAATTAGAAAATAACTATGTAATTTTGGATTCCCAAAAACGGCAGGAAATAATTCTTAATGCAGTGGCTGAGGTATCTAAAACCCATAATGTCAACTACATTGAAAACGAAAATCTACTGCAGGAAATTGTTTATTTAGTAGAATATCCTAGTATCTATGTGGCAGAAATCCCGCAAAAATACATGAATCTTCCAAAAGAATTACTGGTAGAAATTATTGTTAAAAATCAAAGATATATTAACTTTATTAATAGGGATGATAGTCTTTCTAATAAATATGTGATTGTTTCTAATTTAGCAGCAAGCGACGGAGGTAAAACAATTATTAACGGCAATAATAAAGTTTTACAAGCAAGGCTTGATGACGGCTTGTTTTTTTATAATAATGATTTAAAAACAACTTTAAAGGAAAAATCGCAAAAACTTAAAAATATTAACTTTTTTGAGGGCTTAGGTTCACTGGATGATAAAACTTTACGGGTGGTAAATCTATTCCGCCAAGTTTTTGGTGAAAATCAAGATGCCCTATGCGAAATTTATAAAGCAGATTTAGTTAGTGAAACTGTAGTAGAAATTCCAGAACTGCAAGGGATTATGGGATATTATTATGCTCTCAATGAAGGAATTGATAAAGATACGGCTTTAGCGATAAAAAATCAATATAAACCACAAGGTGCCGGCGACAACCTTCCGGAAAATATCTTGGGAGCAAAACTGGCTTTGCTGGATAAACTAGATACTCTTATAGGATTCTTCAGCATTGGTAAAAAGCCCAGCGGTTCTAAAGATCCATTTGCATTGCGGAGGGCGGCAATCGGCATAATTAGAATTATTGAGGGATTCGCCATGGATATAGACTTTTCCCCATTTGTTTCTAAAGAATTAAATATCTTTTTAAATGAAAGGCTAGAGGTTTATTTAGGCAGCAGCTGCTCTATTAACGCCATAAAGCAAGCTCTCGCGTCTTCTGCTGCTAAAGATAGCAGTTTTAACATTAATAAAATAATTGCTGCGGCTAAGCAGATTGATTCTTTATTGAAATCTCCAGCAGGACTTCAAGTGATGGCTTTGCAGAAAAGAATCACAAACATTTTAAAATCACAAAAGCAAGCAGAAGTTGAAATGAACGAAAGTCTTTTGCAAGATAAACTAGAGCAGAATTTATATCAGCTGTTTAAATCTGTAAATCTTACAGACAGTCTTTCGCATAATATAGAAGAATTAGCTAAATTGAAAAAGCCTCTTGATTTATTTTTAGACGCCATTCAAATTAATATGTCAGAAAGTATAGAAATAAAAAATAATAGAATTAAGCTGTTAGCTTTAATTGAAAATTTATGCTTACAAGTATTTGAATAATTTATTTATATAATTACCATTGTTTTTATATGAAAAATTGACTTATATTACCCTCTATCAGCATGAAAAATTTGAATATTAAAAGTTTGCTTTTTACTTTTATACTGCATTTTAGCATAATTGCTGTTTTTTTTGCTTTCGCTATCACCTCTAATTTAATAACAAATTTCCAAGCAGAAAATTCTATAAATATTAAAATAGTTTCTATAAAAAACTTAAAGCAAAACTCTAAAATCTCTTATAATAAAAAGAAAATTAAAGAAGAAAATTTATTAAATAATAAAACTAAATCTTCTGCTTCTAATGAAAAAAATTTAAAAACATTAGATGAGGAGTTTTTATTCAATACTGCTGCTGCCTTCAACCAAAACAGCTTAGAAGTAATTTTTAATGAAAGTTTGCTTTCTATAAAATATCCAGCCTACCCAAAAACAGCTATCGTAAAAAAGCTGCAGGGCGAAGTTCTGCTAAGAATATTATGCTTGGGAACGCAAATACAGCAAGTAATAGTTTATAAATCTTCCGGATACAAAATTTTAGATAACGCTGCCTCAGCTGCCGCAAAACATTGGCAAATTACCCAGCCTATCGCTAAACCCACTTGGATTCAAGTTAAAGTAGTTTTTAGTTTGAAATAAACTTAACGAAAATAATTATATACAAAGAAACCCCAATATTTAAACCTATAACCGTCATGCCGTAAAAGCCTTCAGCCGCATCCATGTAATTAAACTAAATGGATATAGGTGCAGCCGGCATGACGAGTTTAGGTCTTTTTTGTATGCAATTATATAAGAAATATTAAAAAACGATTAATTTTTCTCAATCCATTTCTGCATATCTTGTCTTAAGTTATCACTTTTAGCGCCAAAAATAGCCTGTGCACCATCACCAACCATGATTACGCCTTTGGCTCCTAATCTTTTTAGCTCATCTTGATTCACTTTATTTTTATCTTTCACAGTGATTCTTAATCTGGTAATACAAGCATCTAAGTTTGTGATGTTATCTTTACCGCCATAAGCCGCTACAAGTTTTCCTCCGAACTCTATGTCGCTAACTGAAACACTGCTTCCGCTTGATGCACCAATTGAACTAGCATCAGTTCCAGTGGTATTTAACGAGTCATCACGACCTGGAGTTTTTAGGTTAAAAGTTTTAATAAAGAAAGTAAACACAGAGAAATATAAAGCAAACCAAACCATTCCTAAAGGAATTAACCATAAACCATGAGTAGATCTGCTGAATAGCAGCACATAGTCAAATAAACCTTGAGAGAATGTTGTTCCATGTTTAATTCCTAATAGAATTACAGGAATATATCCAGCTGCAGCTAGTATGGCATGAATTAAATATAAGCCCGGCGCTACAAAAAGGAAAGAAAATTCTATTGGTTCAGTAATCCCTGTTAAAAAAGAAGTTAGGGCTGCAGAAACCATTAAAGATCCTACTATTTTTTTATTCTCTGGTTTAGCGCAATACCACATTGCCATAGCAGCACCCGGCAATCCCCACATTTTAAATAAATATGGACCAGCTAAGTAGCCGGCAGTAGGGTCTCCATGCAGGTATCTGGCAATTTCTCCGCGATACACCTCACCGGTAATAGGATCAGTATATGAACCAATTTCAAAGAAGAAAGGCACATTCCAAATATGATGAAGTCCGGTTGGAATTAATAGTCTTTGCACAAATTCATAAAAAGGAAAAGCGATAATAGGATTTTCATAAGCCGCCCAATTTGAGCCTATTTCTATAGCTGCACCAATTGGTTTCCAAATAAATACAAAAACAATCGCTAAAATGAAGGCCGCCAAACTTGATACAATTGGAACGAATCTTCTGCCGCTAAAAAATCCTAAGAAATCTGGAAGTTTAATGCCGTTATAACGATTATGACACCAAGCGGTTAAAAAACCAATGGCAATACCGCCAAGCACGCCAACATCAATGGAGTTAATCCCTAATACAGGCTTAGTATCCATACCAATTAAACCGGCAACCACACCCATAGTGGCTAAAAACACATAATAAGCACAAATGCCGGCTAAAGCTGCCACACCGTCCATTTTAGTAAAAGCGATAACCGTTCCAATAGCAAATAGCAATGGCATAATCGTAAAGATAGAACCCCCAGCTGCTGCCATCATATCTAACAGCCAACTTGGAATAAAAGGCAAATCAGCCGAACCAACCCCTAATAAAATACCGGCTACGGGTAATACCGCAACGGGCAGCATAAAGGCTTGTCCAACTTTCTGCAAGTTAGAAAAAAGTGATCCCATTTTAGAACCCTCCTGTTTTATACTGTTTTAATAATTGCAACTCTCGCGCAATCATTTCATATTGTATCAATAATAAGTTATTTAATCAACTAAAATAACGATAATTATATACATAAAGACCCTATGGATGCCGTGTCAAGCATGGCATGACAGTGTAGGATATATACTTGGTCTAACAGGTATATAATTATCAAAATAACTATTAACTATCACTCTATCCAAGTGCCGCTTTTACCTTTAAGCGCTTCACTTACTTTATCTAGGGAGGTAATAAGAGCTTTCCGTCCGGGCGATGATTTTACAAAATTTTCACAAGCCTTAATTTTCGGCAGCATAGATCCAGCCGCAAACTGCCCCTGTTCGCTATATTTTTGCAAATCTGCTAATGACAGCTTATCTAACCCCTGCTGATTTTCCTTGCCGTAATTAATAAACACCTTATCAACCGCAGTTAGAATTATTAGCGTATCGGCATCTATTATTTCCGCAAGTTTGGCAGAGGCAAAATCTTTATCTATCACCGCCGCAACCCCTTTAAGTAAATTTTTACCCTCACGCACTACAGGAATTCCGCCGCCGCCTGCAGCAATTACCACAGTTCCGGAAGATGATAATTTTTTAATGGAATTAATTTCCACAATATCAATCGGCAGCGGAGATGCCACTACTCTGCGATAGCCTCTGCCTGCATCTTCTTTAACGCTATAGCCCTTTTCAGCTGCGAGTTTTTCTGCTTCATCTTTAGTGTAAAAAGGTCCTATCGGTTTGGTAGGATTCTTAAATGCGGGATCTGTCGAATCAACTACAACTTGCGTTAAAAGGCTTACCACATCTTTATTAATGCCGCGATTCAGAAGCTCTTCACGGGCTGCCTGCTGAATTTGATAGCCAATCATGCCTTGACTCATAGCCCCGCAAACATCAAACGGCAACACAGGAGTTAAGTCTTTTCCTGCCTCATTCTGCAATAAGATTCTGCCAACTTGCGGACCATTGCCATGAGTTATTATTAAATCATTGCCCGCTGCAATTAAATCTACAAGATGCGGCACATTAGATTTTATAACTTTTAATTGATTTTCTGCAGTAGGGCTGCTGCTATCTTCAAGGGCATTTCCACCCAATGCAATTACTAACTTCGACATGTTTTTTTCCTTTTGTTTTTATTAATTTATGATAATTATCGTCATACCATGCTATGACACGGTATGACGAAATCTTACAAACCCATTACTGCAATAATAATTACCACTGCTACCAAAATAATAAGCAATGGATACACAAATTTCAGCCAATCAACCCAAGTGATTCTTGCCATAGCAATGGCTGCCATTAATACCCCTGCAGTTGGAGTGATTAAATTTACAACGCCAGATGCTCCTTGATATAAAATCACAATAACTGAACGCGGCACATCAAAAAGGTCTGCCAAAGGAGCCATAATCGGCATGGTTAATGCCGCATGTCCGCTGCTGCTTGGCACAAGGAACGCAATGGCGATTTGCACGAATTCGTTTAAAATCACAAACCAAATTCTGCTTAATCCGCCTAAGAAATTAGCGGCGCCATTTAAAATTGTATCAAGAATCATACCTTCATTAGCTACAACTACGATTGCCCGAGATAAACCTATTACTAAGGCAGCTGATAGTAAATCTTTAGAGCCGTCTATAAAAGAATCCCAAAAAGTATTATTATCCATTTTAGCAATCAACCCAGATATTACCGCTAAGGCAATAAATAGCATGGTAATTTCACTCATCCACCAATCCAGCTTGATAATTGCAAACACCATAAAAATAATTGCCGCAAAAAGCAACACTAAAATAATTTTATGAGCGGCGGAAAAAGTGCTGTCCGCATTATTTTTACCAAAACTGCCGCCTTCAGCAAAGGCTTTAAGATGATCTTCCCGCGCATAATAAACAATAGATTTAGTGGGATCTTTTTTAATTCGCAAAGCATACCATAAAACATAACCGCAGGCTAATATCACGCTTACTACATATAGCAGCACCCTTAAATAAAAGCCCTCAGATATATTAATTCCAGCGATGGCACTGGCAATTCCTGTAGCAAAAGGATTTACGGTTGAACCAAGCGTTCCAATCCCCGCTCCAAGAATAATAACCGCAATACCCACAATTGGATCAAACCCGAGTGCCACCATCAGCGGAATGGTTATCATAAAAAACGGCAGAGTTTCTTCCCACATACCTGTAGTTGTGCCGCCAATGGAAAACAGTATCATTAAAATGGGAATTACCAGCTTATCTTTAGAGCCGAATTTTCTAATGGCTTGATTAAGCCCAGCCTCAATTGCTCCGGTTTTAATAATTATGCCGTAAGAACCGCCCACAATTAATACGAAAGCAATAACTTCAGCTGCCTCGATAATTCCTTTAGAAAACGAAGTTAAAACACTTTGAATGCCCTGCGGGTTACTATCTACGGTTTTATAAGTTCCAGCCACCACTACTTCACGCCCAGCTGCTTCATCAAATCTAGTTTCAAATTTACCTGCCGGTAAAATCCATGTAAAAATTGCCACAATAATAATTAGGGCAAAAATAATGGTAAACGCATGGGGTATTCTCTTTTTTGTCATTTTTATACCTTTTTGTTGTTAATTTTATAACACATCATACCGTTGTTATGGATACCGTGTCAAGCACGGTATGACGAACTTCTAAAAGTTTGGACGATTTTTTAGTTTTGAGGATTTTTGATAGTTTAAGGTTTATATGTGAAATTTTTACTGCGAAGTGTATGACTAATACATGAGCTGGAAAAATTTTGCATAGAAATCCAAAATATCAAAAATCCCTTAAAACTTAGTCGCCTAATGTAGCTACCATAACCGCTTTGATGGTATGCAACCTATTTTCTGCCTCATCAAACACCACTGAATATTTGCTTTCAAATACATCGTCGGTTACTTCCATGCCGTTAAGACCATATTTATCGTAAATATCTTTACCGACAGTGGTTTGCAAATCGTGGAAAGCCGGCAGACAATGCAAGAAAATGGCGTCATGTTTAGCGTGGCTCATGAGCTTAGCATTAACTTGATACGGTTTCAACAAATTGATTCGCTCTTCCCAATTGGTTTCACCCATAGATACCCACACATCGGTATATACGGCATCGGCGTCTTTAGCAGCTTCTTCCACAGATTCGGTAATGGTAATTTTGGCTCCGCTTTTTTTAGCAAGCTCTTGACCTAATTTCATATAATAATCATGAGGGAAAAGCGATTTTGCCGTAGCTATTCTAAAATCAAGCCCCATAATGGCTGAGCCAATTAACAAAGAATTTGCCATATTGCTGCGTCCATCACCAGAAAATACCAGCTTAATGCCTTTAAGTTTACCTTTGTGCTCTTCTATGGTTAAAAAATCTGCAAGAATCTGCGTTGGATGAGCGTCGTCAGTCAAGCCATTCCATACCGGCACATTGGAGTATTTCGCCAAATCTTCCACCGCTGCTTGCGAGAATCCTCTAAACTGAATACCGTCATACATTCTGCCTAAAACCCGCGCCGTATCAGCAACAGATTCCTTTTTACCGAACTGGCTGCCGGTTGGTCCTAAATAGGTTACATGCGCACCTTGATCGTAAGCTCCTACTTCAAACGCACAACGAGTTCTAGTAGAATCTTTTTCAAAAATTAGGGCGATGTTTTTCCCCCGCAGTTTTTGCTGTTCCGTTCCAGTATATTTTGCCCGTTTTAAATCCCTGCTTAAGTCTAGTAAATACCTAATATCTTTTTCAGTAAAATCTTCTAGTTTTAAAAAACTTCTATTTCTTAAATTATACGCCATATTATTTCTCCTGTTTTCATTTTAACTTTTAATTCCTTGGTTTTGAGGATTTTTCGGTATTTTGAACTAATACGAGTATTTTTGCGACGCCGTGTATGAATAATATATAAGGAGCAAAAATACGAAGTATTAGTTCAAAATACCGAAAATTTACTTAACGGCTTCGCGTAATAAAGGCATAGACATACATCTAGGACCACCTCTGCCGCGACTTAGCTCGCTAGACGGCACTTCGTGAACTTTAATGCCATTTTCTTTTAAAATTCTATTGGTAATATGATTGCGGTTATAAACAACCACTTCACCCGGAGCTACAGCAAGAGTATTCGTGCCATCGTTCCATTGTTCGCGGGCTGCATGCACCGGATGCCCCCCTGCACATTCTATTAAGGTTATGCTAGATAAACCTAAGGCTTCTTTAAGAGTATCCTCTAAGGTAGAGTTCTGTTTGCTTACTTTAACTCCATATTGAGCGTTATCATCTTTTTCCATTTTATAAACTACAAGCGGACCTCTAATTTCCGGATGGATTGTAAATTTATCTTTATCAATATGGGTAAATACTGTATCCAAGTGCATAAAACTTCTAGTTTCTGGAATTTGCAGAGCAATAATAGTTTTAAAGCTGGTATTTGAGCTGAAAATATCCCGAGCTAGTTTATCTATAGCGCGGCTTTCCGTTCTTTCACTAATTCCAACAGCTAAAGTAGTTTCATTAAGGACTAAAATATCGCCCCCTTCAATTGAAAAATCACGATGTCTTTTATAATAAAGCGGAATACTGTTATTGCCATATTCTGGATGATATTTAAAAATTAAATGCCCGAACAATGTTTCACGAGCACGCACATCAGTTTTCATTTTATGGATAGAAACGCCATTGCCAATACAGGCAAACGGATCGCGTGTAAAAATTAAATTCGGCATTGGATCGCACATAAATGGATAGCTTCTATTAACTAAAGAGCCGAGTGAGAAAGTTTTATAAGTCGGCAGTTCATATTTATAAATACCGGACATCATTTTTAAAACCATAGCTTTAGGCGGCATGTCTAGTAAAAATTTTTTAAGCGCTTCTCTTTGCGATTCACTCCTTATTCCTGCTTCAAAGATAAATTCCTCAACAAATTTTTCTTTAACAGTTTTATCTATAAAAGATTCCACCACTAAATCTTCCAAATAAACCACTTGCACGCCCAAATTTTTAAGGGTTTTAGCAAATTCATCGTGTTCTTGCTGCGCAATTTTTAAATAGGGAATATCATCAAAAAGCAGTTTAGGAAGCAATGCCGGCGTTAAATTTTCTACTTCTTCGCCCGGTCTTTTTAAAAGAACTTTTTTTAATTTTCCAATTTCGGAAAATACTTGTATTTTATGATCAGCCATTTATTTATAATCTCCTATTTTTTATTCAGTTGCAATTCGTTATTTACAATTAAATTGTATCACAAAAATGTATCAAAAATAACTTTAATAACATAAAAAAACGAAATATTTAAAATCAATAGTAATCTCTTATACTTCTACGAGCAATTTTATGCTAATTTGTGATATTTGATTTTAAAAATATAGAATCTTAGTGTTTAATAGTAGTATTTTTCATTTTAAAATAAGAAAAACTGCTGCCCTATATAGACTGCAAACTAGATATGTAGAAATGAATTTTAATTAAATTAATTATTACGATATAGAAGCTACTATATCTAGGAATTCCTCTTCGCTTAATATTTTAATTTCTAATTCCATAGATTTTTTAAGTTTGCTGCCAGGATCGCTGCCGGCTACCAAATAATCTAACTTTTTAGAAACGCTGGAAACAACGATTGCTCCCATTCTTTCAGCTAAGGCTTTTGCCTCACCTCGTGATAGTTTTGCAAGGCTTCCGGTAAATAGAATATTTTTTTCAAATAAGGGGCTGCTATTATTAATTTCGCTTTCTATATAATCTTTCACATGAACATATTGCCGTAATTTGTTTAGCACTTCCATATTTTGATTTGATGAAAAATATTTTACTAAGTCGTTAAGAATGCTTGCACCCAACCCATTGATGTTAATTACACTGGCATCATTTTGGAATACAGCAATTAAATTATCTAAACTTTTAAAATTTTTAGCTAATACTTTTGATAACTTTTCACCAATCTGCCGAATTCCTAAGGCGTAAATAAAGTTATTAAGATTAATATCCCTGCGGCTTTCTATGGCGCTTAAAAGATTATTTACAGATTTTTCGCCGAAGCCGTCTAAATTTATTAGGGTATCGCGATGGTTTTTCAGCTCAAAAATATTGTGAGGCTGGCTTAAAATTCCTAATTCGTTAAAAGCGATGATTTGTTTTTCGCCCAAGCCTTCAATATCAAAAGCACTACGCGAAACAAAATGCGATAGACCTTCAATTAGCATGGCATTGCAGTAAAAAGAGCCTCCGCTGCAGCGTATAGCTACGCCGCCTTCATCTTGTTCTAAAGGGCTGCCGCATACCGGACAAACTGCAGGCGTAGAAAACGGAGCTGCCGTAGGTTTTCTTTTATCTAGCAGCACTGCCAATACCCGCGGAATTACATCACCCGCCCGCTCTATAACTACACTGTCGCCTACGCGAATATCTTTTCTATTAATTTCATCAAAGTTATGTAAAGTTGCACGAGAAACCATTACTCCGCCCACATTCACGGGAGCTAATTCAGCAACAGGAGTTAGCACACCGGTTCTGCCTACCTGCACGGTAATACTTTCAATATGGGTTATGGCGGTAGAGGCTTTAAATTTATGGGCAACCGCCCAGCGAGGAGACCTAACCAAATTCCCAAGCCTTTCTTGCAATTCAATGGAATCTACCTTATACACCATGCCGTCTATATCAAATGGTAAATCTGCCCTTAGTTCTTCTATACGCTGATAATGTTTATAAAGTTCATTTATTCCAGTGCAATGCTGATTATAATCATTCACTTTAAAACCAATTTCTTTGAGGGTGGTATAAATATCTGAAAAATCTTTGATAGTATAATCGCTGGAAATTTCACCAAAACCCCAAGCCAAAAATTTTAAAGGGCGGCTTTTAGTGATGGTATAATCTAGCTGCCGCAAACTTCCCGAAGCCAAATTGCGCGGATTGGCAAAAGTTTTTTTACCATCGTCTTTAAGCGTTTGATTAAGTTTTAGAAAATCATTTTTTTCTATATAAACTTCGCCGCGAACCTCTAAAATTTGCGGAAATTTACCATGTAATGTTTGCGGAATATCTTTAATAGTTTTAGCATTTAGCAGAACATCTTCCCCGAATTCGCCATCGCCGCGAGTAAGTGCTTGAGTTAAAATGCCGTTTTCATACCGCAGCGATAAAGAAAGACCGTCAACTTTAAGTTCTGAAAAATATTTAATTTGAGTATCTTCTGCCATATTAAGAAACCGCTTGATTTTTTCATCAAATTTTTGCAGTTCTTCTAAACTGAACACATTGTCTAAAGACATCATTTGCCGGGAATGTTTAATAGTGGCGAAGCCTTTAGATTTTTTTTTACTTAAAGATGAACCAACTTTAGAAGATACATCAGAGCTTAAACTATATTTAGACTCAATTTCTTGTAAATACCTCATTAGTTCGTCGTATTCACTGTCTGTTATTAAAGGAAGCTCGTCAGCATAATAAGCAGAGCTGCATTTGTTTAGAAAATCAGCTAGTTTAGTATGTTTTTCTTGGATTTCTTTAGGGGAATCTATATCTGTAATTTTATAATTTTCTAGCATATTATTTACTCTTGCAGTAAAGTTTCAGCGGTGGCGATGGCTTGCGGCGTTATAATCTCGCCTGACAGCATTCTGGCAACTTCCATGATTCTATCTTCCTTATTCAGCAGAACCAGCTTAGAAAAAACTCCATCGGGCAGAGCTTCTTTTAAAACCTTATAATGATGATTGCCTCTTGCCGCTACCTGATGGGAATGGGTAACAACTATTACTTGAATTTTTTGCGACAGATACAAAAGCCTGCGTCCAATAGCTTCGGCAACTTCGCCGCCTACACCCACATCAATTTCATCCAGTATAATTGTGCCGATAATATCAACTTCTGCAAGAACAACTTTAAGTGCCAGCATAAATCTAGCCATTTCGCCGCCAGAAGCTACTTTATTAAGATCGCCCCAGTCCATGCCTTTATTGGTAATAACCTTAAAGGTGATTTTATCAAAGCCGAATTCGCCTTCAGATTCAGTAGTTCGCTCGGTTTTAAATTCCGCATTTTGCAGTTTTAAAAAAGCCAATTCTGCATTAACTTTTTTATCAACACTCAAGGCAGCTTTGCCTCTCTCTATTGATAACTGCCGAGCAGCACTTGAGAAGTTTTTATATTTTTCTTCACATTCATGCTTAATATGCTCAATTAAATTTTCGCTGGAATTTAAAATAGCTAATTGCTGTGAAAATTTTTCTTTAAGGTTAGGCAAATCCTCAGGCAACACTTTGTGCTTTTTCGCCATGCTGCGCAGCTCTAAAATTCTTTCCTCTATAGCGCTAAGCTCATTTTCGTTAAAATCTAGGGAATCCTTAAAATCTTTAAGTGAATCTATGGTTTCATTTAATTGTGTGTAAGAGCTATCAAAACTATCAATTAATTTATCCACAGCAGGATTTTCATCAAGGATAGCTTTAATATTTTCTAAATTACGCATAGATTTATAAAGATTATTCAACATGCTGGATTCAAAAATATGCTTATCAATATCTGCTAAATTGCTGAGAATTTTTTTGCCGTTCTGCATAAGGTGCTTTTTCTCTAGCAGAGTTTTTTCCTCATTTGCTTCGGGATTCAATTCTACAATTTCATTGAGGGCATATTCTATATATTCTCTTTCCTTTTTAAGCTCAGCAATTTCAGCCAGTTTTTTATCTAAACTTTCTTGTGAGAGCTTATAATCGTGCCATAAAGCTGCTACTTTAGCAATTAAGGTTTTATCAGCCAAAAAGCCGTCAATAATTTCACGGTGCTGATTGGGATTCATAAGCCGTTGATTATCAAACTGCCCATGAATGTCAATTAAGGTTTCTCCAAGCTGTCTTAAGAAGTTAACACCAACAGGTGTATCGTTCACAAAGCATTTAGATTTGCCGTCAGCAGAAATTATTCTTCTAATAATAATATCGCTCTCGCAATCTATGGAATTATCTTTTAAAATTTCTATAGATTTATGATTAGGTAAAACTTCAAAACAGGCAACTACCTCGGCATTAAATTCATCTTTGCGTATAAGAGAATAATTAGCCCGCTCACCAAGGGCAAGAGATAGAGAATCTAGCAGAATACTTTTACCAGCACCTGTTTCACCACTGAAAACACTAAAGCCATTAAAGAAATTAATAGTGAGATTTCTGATTAATACAATATTTTTTATATGCAGACTTTTAAGCATATGTGTTTTCTTGTTTTAATGGGTTGCTATATTTCTTTTCAACTCGGATGCCCGATTAGGAAGATGGCGCTTAATTAAGGCAAGCGACCTAGTATACCATATGCTTTGCGGATAATTATATCCTAAAACTGCCGCCACTCTAAAGGCTTCATCATCTACACCCATCAACAGCCATAAATAAACCAGTCTATACATGGCTTCCTGCACGAAAATAGTATCAGGGAAATTATTGACTACATCTTGATACCTAGCAATAGCGGCAATATAATTTCTATTTTGCAAATAAAAGAAGCCGATTCTCATGCTGCGAAGAGCTAAATTATATTTAATAACTTCAATACGATAATAGGCATCTTGGGCAAAACGCGTTCCCTCATATTTTTTATAGATATTAGCAAACAGATTTAGTGCAGTGATAGTATCGCTGGGATCGGTTTCGGCATTATCCATTTGCTCATAAGCCATCAGTGCTTTCATATAGTTAGCCCAATCGGTATATTTATTGGCAACATAATACTTTAAAAAAGCATCAATATTAACTTCGGCTGAGGTATAATCGTTTTCTAAATAATTTATCCAAATTAAAAAAACCTGAGCCTCAATAGCTTCGTCTTTATAAGGGAAATTATCAGAGATTTGCTGGAAAATTTTCTTGGCGTCAAATAAATTTCCTTGATTGAATTCATATAAAGCATTAGCATATAAATAATCTACATCCATTGACGGTTCTTTCTCAAAGGAAGAACATGATGCCAATCCAAAAAGGACCATTAAAATTAAAATAATTTTTATTTTATTCATATGAAATTTCAATCTTATACAATATAATATAAACTATTGTATTGTATATTGAAACTATAAGCAATTAGTATTTTGCCGCTACAGTTTTAGCGGCAGCCACTACTAAGGGAATACTGCTATAATCGGCTTCAATCTCATAATTGCTTGAGTCTTTAAAGATTTCTCTTAGCAGTAAATTGTTAGATTCATGACCGCATCTAAGCCCAGTAAATTCTCCTTGAATTTCATAGCCGCACAGATATAAATCGCCCATAGCATCTAAAAGTTTATGTCTGGCAAATTCATTTTCATACCGCAAACCGTCATCGTTAAGGATTTTATCTTTACCAACCACAATAGCATTATCAAGCGAGCCGCCCAAAGCAAGTCCTGCAGATTGCAAATAAGCAATTTCTTGCTCTAAACAGAATGTTCTGGCGAATGATATATCTTTATAATAATCGCCGTTATTAATATCAAAACTTTGAGACTGCCTGCCGATTACCGCATTGTTAAATTCTATAGCCACATTCAATACAAAGCTGCTTTTATGCGGAACAATGCTAACTTCCCATTTATCAGTTTTTAGAGAAATTGGCTTTAAAATTTTAAGAATTTTTCTTGGTTCAATTAAATCTGCTATGCCAATTTTGGCAATCTCTTCAATAAAAATTCTTGAGCTGCCATCAAGTATCGGCACTTCAAAGGAATCTATCTCAATTAGCAGATTATTAATTCTTAAAGCACATAATGCCGACATTAAATGTTCTATTGTGCCAATTTTAGTGCCTAAATCGTTAATTAGCATAGTGCAAAGTTTTGTATCGCGCACTAAGTCGTATTTGGCAGGAACTAAACTTTCTTCTAAATCTAAAATATCTGTTCTTTTGAAGATAATACCATGATTAGATTCCGCCGGAATTAACCGCATAGTAACAGTTTTGCCAGAATGAAGCCCAATGCCTTTAATTTCTAAAATTTCTTTAATAGTTCTTTGCTGCATATAATCCTCTTTATTGATTATTTGATTTTATCATAAAGCTGGCAATTGTATTTTAAAAAATATTTACAAATTATTACAAGATAAAATTTATACATATATTTTATCTCATCATGCCTATGCCACACGGCATCTATAAGATTATTTTACAGAAAGCAATCTGGTTTGTGTAATATCCTACACCTACTTCCATCGGTATGACGGTATTAAACTAATACACATTCAACCTAACATAAACACTATCTTTACTGATAGCCGGCACTATGCTAAGGGTATGATTATTTATGGTATATGTAGTTGTAAACATATAACCCACGGCTGCGCCTATTACCCCGCCGGCTAATACATCGGTAATATGATGTTTTTGCGCTGCTACTCTTGAATAGGCAACAAATGCTGCTGTTAGATATGCCGGCGCAGCATATTGGCTGCCATATCTGCGGGAAATAAATGAAGAAGCAAAAAAACTATAGACTGAATGGGCTGAGGGCATTGAATAATTATCGCTGCCATCAGGTCTTGGTCTTTGAATTAAATATTTGCCGCCAAAAGCAATTGCTGATGTCGTAGTAATTCCGTATAAATATTCACGCAAGCCTTGCGTATCTTCTTTTTGGGCAATTAAACCAATGGCAAATAAATTTAAAGCAATAACTCCTACATTGCCAAGAGTTTCTTGAGTTTTAATGCTTTTATCATTTTGCGAGGTAATAAAGTTTGGCGAATCCCAATTTGCCTGTAAGGAACTGCTGCTAAATATAAACAGTAAAAATAGCATAAAAAGATTTTTCATTAGATAACTATATACTGTCATACCGAAGAAAGCCGGTATCCATTTGCAGAGTGTTCCAAATGAATGATTGCATTTTGTATAATATCCGTGTCGTTGCACGGCATTACGGTTGGTGAGCTTCATAGTTAATCTGCAATAGTTTCCAAAATTAAATCTTCCAGTTTTTTGATTTTACCCCGCACTTCTATGGCTTTTTCAAACTCTAAATTATCAGCGAAGGCAATCATTTCTTTATTTAATTTTTCTTTTTGCTTAATAATATCTTCTCTCGACATAAACCGCAACTCTCTTTCTAACTCTGCCCGCTCTGCCGCCTGAGCCCGAAGCGTTTTTTTATCAGATTTTGATACCCGTATATTAGAATTTCCTAAATCAATATCTATTAGTTTAGAAACCACCGTTTTCGGCGTAATATTATTGCTGCTATTATAAACCTCTTGTTTTGCTCGGCGTCTTTGCGTTTCTTCAATGGCGTATTTCATAGAATCCGTCATTTTATCACCGTATAAAATAACAATACCTTTAGAATTTCTAGCTGCCCGCCCGATAGTTTGCACAAGAGATGTCCGCGACCGCAAAAACCCTTCTTTATCAGCGTCTAGTATTGCTACAAGACTGCATTCAGGAATATCTAACCCTTCTCTTAATAAATTAATTCCCACTAAAACATCAAATTCATCCATGCGGAGAGCTTTAATAATCTGCACGCGCTCTAAGGCATCAATATCCGAATGGATATATTTTGCACGAATGCCGTTTTCGTTAAAATAATCGGTAATATGTTCCGCCATTTTTTTTGTTAAAGTAATTGCTAAAACTTTTTCTTTTTTAGGAATTCTTTGTTTAATTTCCGCCATTAAATCATCAATCTGATTTTCAATAGGACGCACAAAACATTCCGGATCTAATAATCCTGTTGGTCTTATCAGCTGTTCTACAACTTCTCCCGCAGTCAACCCTATTTCAAAATCAGCTGGAGTTGCCGAAACAAAAATAGTTGAGCCGCGTTTTTCTTCCCATTCTTCAAATTTAAGCGGGCGGTTATCCATGCAGGAAGGCAGTCTAAACCCATAATTAGCTAAGGTTTGCTTGCGATTTCTATCACCGTTGAACATACCTCGAATCTGCGGAACCGAAACATGCGATTCATCAACAAAAATTAAGGCGTCCTCAGGCAGATAGTCAAACAATGTGGATGGGGTTGATCCAGCTTCGCGTCCGCTTAAATACCGGGTATAGTTTTCAATTCCTTTTGTATAGCCAGTAGCCTGCAGCATTTCTACATCAAAATTAGTGCGTTCTTCTACCCTTTGCGCCTCAATAAATTTTTCTTGAGATTTAAAATAGTCTATCCGCTCTTGCAGCTCTGCTTTAATTTTAGGAACTGCATGTGAAATAACATCGTGCGGTGTAGCATAAAGAGTTGCAGCATAAAGGCGGAAATAATCTAGTTTTTCTATTCTTCTGCCAGTAAGCGGATCAAATAGGTCAATCCTTTCAATTTCATCGCCAAAAAAAGATAATCTAATGGCTTCATCGTCTAAATGTGCGGGATAAATTTCTACAATATCGCCGCGCACACGGAAGGTAGATCTTTCAAAAGCTAAATCATTACGGACATATTGTAAATTTACCAAATTCAAGCACAGCTGGGGAATAGAAACTTCCTGACCTTGTTCTAATAGAAGTTTCATTTTTTCGTAGAATTTCCTTTCCCCGATACCATAAATACAAGAAACCGACGCCACAATAATGGTATCCCGCCTTTCCAGCAGCGAATAAATTGCCGAATGCTTCATTTGATCTAGCTTGGCATTAATAACTGAATCCTTATCTACATAAACATCGCTTGAGGGAATATACGCCTCTGGCTGATAGTAATCAAAAAAAGAAATAAAATATTCTACGGCATTATTAGGAAAAAATGCTTTAAGCTCGCTATAAAGCTGGGCAGCAAGAGTTTTATTATGCGCCATAACCAAACTTGGTCTTTGCGTTTCTGCAATTATATTTGCCATAGTAAAAGTTTTGCCCGACCCGGTTACCCCTAATAAAACCTGATTCTTTTTATTATCCTGCAATCCTTTTACTAAAGAATTTATAGCGGCAGGCTGATCTCCTGAAGGCTTGTATTGGGAAACTAATTCAAATTGTCTTTGAGGTTTTTTCATTTAATATCCTTTTAATATAATAGAAGGAAGATTGCTTCCTCCTATCTTTTTTAATTTAATAACACAGGGGCAGAATGTTTTTTCTTAATACTGCAATTGTTTTATCTATATCGTTTTCAGTAGAATGCCTGCCCGCAGAAAACCTTATGCTGCCCCCTGTGTAGTTTATATCATTATACATAGCCTTAATAACATGAGAAGATTGCGCATCTAAATAGGTTGCACCAATATTAGCCAGCACATTGTTATTGATTAAAGCTGTTAAAACTGCATTTCTATCTAAGTTTTTAAAGGAAACATTAAGAGTATTATCAATAATTTTACCGCCGCCATTAATTTTTACTGCGGGGAATATTTCAAGAATTTTATTTCTTAATTTTGCTATCAAAGTTTTTTCCTTTTTATTAACCTCTTTATAGTCGCCGATAGTTATACTTAAAGCCTTAGCTAGCCCAACAATGCTTGGAACATTCTGCGTTCCTGCCCGCATGTTGTTTTCCTGCCCTGACCCGCAGGCAAGCCTGGCTAAACGGCTAGCATCTTTAATGTAATTAAGGGAAATTCCTTTCGGTCCATAAAATTTATTGGCGGCAATGGTATAAAAATCTACATATTGCGCTGCATTAGATATATCTACCCGTCCTACAGCCATTACACCATCGGAATGGAAGAGCACACCTTTTTCTTTACAAATTTTAGAAATATCAACTAGAGGTTGAACAACTCCAGTTTCATTATTAACATTCATAATAGAAACTAGAAGCGTATCTTTATTGATAAGTTTTTGCAATTCTTCTAAAATAACTGCACCATTTTCATCTACAGGGCAAATTAAGGCTTTCACACCCAGCTTTTCTAAATTTTTTGCACAAACCAGCACAGCATCGTGCTCTATAGCAGAAACTATAATATTTTTATTAGTTTCTCCGCGGAAAATACTGGCTAAGGCAGTGCCCTTAATAACGGCGTTGATGCTTTCAGTGGCTCCGCTATAAAAAACAATATCGCCGCTATCTGCCCCTAAGGTTTTTAAAATATCTTGGCGGATATTATCTATAAATTGGTTAATATCAGCAGAATAGGGGTTGCTTATATTATAGAAACATTCGCTGAAAAATGGCTTCATCTCTGCTAACACCTTAGGTAAAACTGGAGTGCAGGCGTTATAATCTAAATAGACATTCCGAGCTAAATTAGCTCTTAATTTTTGAATTGACATAATATTTTCCTCTTTCCAAAACAGTTAAATTAAATACAGCTTAATTATAAACTGAAACAGTTAAGAAAATCCATAGCATAAATATGTTATAAAAATTTTATAACATAAATTCCTATCAAAAAAGCTATTATTCCTAAAACTATGCTGGCTGCTAGATATAAAACAGCAGCAATAGGAGAACTTTCCATATGATTGAAAAAATCTAATAAAAAGGAAGAATAAGTGGTAAAGCCGCCGAGGAATCCCATAATAAATAGCAGCCGGGTTTGATTATGAGTAAAAATAAAGTTTATATGATATTTTTTTAATAAGCCATCAATTATTGCAATTAAAAAGCATCCTGCAATATTAACCAGCAATGTGCCCATGCTTTTATGCGTAGTAAAAAGCAACGATACCCCATATCGTGCTGCTGAACCTACCCCTCCGCCGATAAATACAATTAAAAAACTTAACATCGCTTCAAAAGCCATTGATTAATATCTTCATACACTAAATCTTTTTCTTTATCGTGAATAATTTCGTGCAATGAATTTTCATATAATTTCATACTAACATCAATAAAACCTAAATCTTGATAGGCTTTGTAAAGTTTTTTAATTTTTTTAGACCTGCCGCCGATAATATCATGTTTGCCCGAAACAATAAAAATCGGCGTCTTAATATCCGTAAGCTGCATGTTAGATTTTTTAAAAACCGCAATCATAAAAGTGAAAAGTTCATAATAAAATTTTAAAGAAAATATTCTTTGACAGTAAATATCTTCCTTATATTTTTGCAAAGCAATTTTATCGCGGGAAAGCAGAACATGAGCATAAGAAGCTATAAAATTGAAGCGGAAATGTTTAAACAATAATTTTTCTAAGCGGCGGATATTTTTTTCACCGAAAATTTTCAATGGCAGCCACGACAAGCCTTTTCCTAAATAATACTCCCATCCAGAAAAAGCTGAGCCCATAATAATTGCCCCGTTTATATATCCAGCCGCCTTATTTCCCATTTGCTGCAAGTATTTCTGCAGAATAAAAGATCCCATGCTGTGCCCCAGCAAAAAAAACGGCAAATTTGGATGCTTTTTTTTAAGAAGATTCGTAAAAATTACTTCATCATCTACCATCTTAAAAATACCAGAATCCCCAACATAGCCAATATCTTCAATAGATTTTGCACTTCTGCCGTGCGACCGATGATCTGTAGCATACACAATAAAGCCATGAGCATTTAAATACTCGGCAAAATCTCCGTAGCGTCCGCCATGCTCTGCCATGCCATGAATTATTTGCAGAACTCCTTTAGGATGTTCTACATCGTTCCAAATTGAATAATAAATTTCTTCGCCGTCTATTGCTGTAAATGTGGAATGCTTCATTAATTTTTACCATCAGCTTCTGCATTTTCTACATCTGCACTTTCTAACTCAAGAGTTTCTTCCTGTTCTTCCGCCTGCAGTTTTAACCTTTTTTTCGGGGTCAGCCCAAGTTTTCTTATATTTTCCACACGGCTTACCAAACTGCCCTTGCCAATAGATAATTTATTCATGGCTGAATTATAGGATTCCTGCGATTTATTTAAACTTTTGTTTATTTCGCCCATATCATCAACAAAGTCAACAAATTTTTCATACATTCTAGTGCTGCTGTCAAGAATTTTCTCAATATTTTTATTTTTTCTATCATTAGAAATTACATAGGCAATAGTTTTCAGCATGGTAAAAAGCATATTCGGGCTTGCCAAAGTAATTTTTTTACTCCAGGCAAAGTTATGCAGTGCAGTATCTAAATTTGCTAAGGTGTATGAGCTTTCAATTGGTATAAACATAATAGCAAAATCTGGGCTGCTTAGTTTTTCGTTGGTTTGATAAGCCTTAGCGCTTAAATTTTTTACCTGATCTTTAATAGAGCTTATAAATTGTTTTAAATGCTCTTCTTTATCTTCATCTAAGGAATTAACATACATTTCATAATACAGCAGATTAACCTTAGAATCTATAATAATATGCTTGCCGTTAGGAAGATTAATAATTACATCGGGCATCTGCCGGCTGCCGTCTTCGTTTTCTAAACCTAGTCCCCGCCCTTGCAATGTGTAATCTACTCCTTCAACAAAACCGCTTTGTTCTAAAATATTAATAAGCTGAATTTCTCCCCAATTGCCCTGCAGTTTATTATTACCCCGCAGCGCATTCGCAAGATTTTCTGCCTGCGAGTAAAGATTATCGTGAGTTTCTATCAGTTTTTTGATTTCTTCCTTTAAAGAATATCTTTCTTTTTCTTCCTTTACATATACATCATCAACTTTTTTATGAAACTCATTAAGTTTTTCACGGAACGGTGTAAGCACATCCTGCAGTTTAAGGGAAGAGCTCTCGGAAAGTTTTTTAGTATTATCTTCTAAAACTTTTCTTGCAATATTATTAAACTCTTCTTTAAGAGATTTTTCTTTTTCTAGCAGCGCTTCTTCTCTAGTTTCTAAGGAGGTTAATTGTTTCTGCAAATCAGAGTTGAAATCTAGCAATTCTTTATTTTCTTTTGCTAAATGCTGATTGTTTTCTTCAATAATTTCAAGCCTGCCAAGATATTTAGCATTTATATTAAGCTCTTTTTGAATTCTATCGCATTCTGCATCTAAAAATTTTTTTTGTTTTAAAATCTGCAAATTCCAAAAAAGCAAAAATAATACCGTTAAACCTAAAGCAACTAAGCCAATTAACATAAAACCTCTTTATTTCATAATGTTCTGGAATATTTCTAATGCTACTTGCAATTTGCTGCCCGCTAAGTTTATGCTATCACCGTTTCTCTTAATTAGTTTAAACTCGCCAGATTCACTGCCTAAATTTTGCGGCAAATTTGCTAAAATGAAATCTAAATTTTTAGAATTAATTTTTTTAAGAGCATTTTCCTGCAGATTTTCAGACTCTAAAGCAAAGCCCACATGAATTTTATTTTCTTTAGTTTTACCTAAAGACGCTGCAATATCAACGGTTTCAATCATCTTAAAATCAATATTTTTGCTGCTGGTTTTTTTAAGTTTTTTGTCAAAAGTTTCTGCAAATTTATAATCGCTTACCGCTGCCGAAAAAATTACGATATCTGCATCACTTGATTCCTTAAGCGCTGCTTCATACATTTGTTCGGTGCTGGTAATGTTAATAGTTTTAACATCAAGCGGCGGCAGATGGTTTTCTCCAATAATTAGACTCACATCCGCTCCTAAATTTTTTGCCGCCCGTGCTAAAGAAAACCCCATAATTCCAGTAGAATCATTGCTGATATAGCGGATAGGATCTAAATATTCTTTCGTGCGCCCGGCAGTAATTACTACTTTTTTCCCTGCTAAAATTTGCGGATAAGACTGCGTATAAAGATAATCTTCAATGCTACCGACTATTTCTTCTTCTGCCTTTAATCTGCCGATACCGTTAGTTTTACAGGCTAAAAATCCTGAATCTGCTTCTATAAAGTGATATTTTTTAAGCGACTTTAAATAATCAATATTTTTCTGCAGAATTGGATTGTTATACATATTATCGTTCATAGCTCTTGCAAAAAATACATCTCTCTCAAAGGCAGAAATTATAGTAGAGATTAAATCATCGGCAATGCCGTTTGCCGCTTTTCCAATAATATTAAAAGTTGCCGGAGCTACTAAAATAACATCAGCTTTTTTTCCTAAACTGATATGCGCCAAAGGATTATCAAATAAATCTGTATAAGACGGCTTGCCAGTTAAAGCATCAAAAACAAGCGGTGAAATAAACTCTGCAGCATTTTTACTCATCGCTACATCTACATCATACCCTTTTTGCAAAAGCATTGAAACTATTGATGGAGCTTTATAAGCAGCAATTCCTCCGCTTACGCAAACTAAAATATTTTTTTTCATAATTTTATCTCCCATGGAATATAAATATACCATGTTTTAGCAATTCTTTATACAATATACTTTAAATGTAGAAAATTAACAAATGTTATGCCCTCTTTAAACCTTATTAACTGGCTGCGGTATAACAAGGAAAGAAGCAATTTTTAATGCCATGTAAAAACTATGATGATTTAAAACATTTAAAACAAATATCTCAATTGCAGATTATAAGTAATAGTGCGGTCGGTTTTCATGTTAAAATCATAGCCTTGAAACCTATCAGTTTTACCTAATGCTTTAAAGTTAGTTTCACCCATATAAACATAATGAGTGCCAATGCCCAAAGCAAAATTATCAGTAATAAAATAGCTTCCTACTACTCCAACTTTTCCGGCTAAGGCTACATCTTGCCCTTTGCCAGAAACATCGCCCCTTAATGCCATTTCCCTATAAACTCCGCCAAAGCCGCACTCTATAGCAAAACCTACTTTATTTTTCCTATAAAGCTCGTAGTTTGCTAAAAACATAGCTGTATATGAGTTAGAAGTTATGCTAACTCTTTTGGGTTGGCTATTATTATTTACGCCAAGATCAGGATCCTTACATATATCTAAACTAGGATCAACCATACATTCCGGAGGTATATAGCATGAATTATCTATAGCGCATGGTCCGAGATCTGGCTTTTCACACAAACTTTGGTCATGGTCTGGACTGTTTGGATCACAAACTGCAGAAGGCGGCGGAACTAGAGGAGTAAAACACGAGCTGCTTGCTTCGCATGGTCCTGTATCTGGATTCTGGCATAAACTTTGGTCATGATCTGGACTGCTTGGATCACAAACTGCAGAAGGCGGCGGAGGAGGAGGGGTAAAACACGAGCTGCTTGCCTCGCATGGTCCTGGATCTGGTTTTTGGCACAAACTTTGGTCATGGGCAGCTGAAGATGGATCGCAAGCAAAAGGAATTATTACAGGCTGAAACTGGCACTTCCCGCTTGAATATACCCCCTTAAAATTATTTTCATTCCCAAAAACCAGTTTCGCTAAATTAGAACAAAAATTGCTGCCATCTACTATCATGCCATTGTTGCAATAGTATGACCATTGGGCACAGAAATCAGAATCAATCAAATTATTGTTGCCCTGTTGACAACGAATTCCTAAATGGTTGGCATTATTAATAAAATCACAGGTAGTTACAGAATTACTGCTGCTGTTATTACACATTGTTTGCAGCTGGCTATTAACCCCTTGTGATAAACTATCGCAAAGATTACCAGACCCTAAGAACAATCTATCTTCTGGGTTTAATCTGCCGGCAGCAGATTTAGAATTAGATTCTACAGATTCGTTATTTATAGCAGCTGTAGACGGGCTAAACATTCCAAACTCTACACCAACAGATAGCTTGTCTGATACTTTTCTTAAATATGATATATTGTAATTAGTAGTTATGCTTAATTTATTTAAATTTGAACTGCTATATTCTTCACTATTAGAATATCTATACAATGGCTGTATGAAACCATTTACCCCGCCTGCGCTAATTATCAAAGAATTTGAATAGTTATTATTATTGTTTCTATAAGGATTAGTAATATACTTATTCTGATAAACTATTTTTTCAAAATGAGGATTTTCTGGATTTGGCAACGAAGAACCTTTGCTTGATACTGTTTGTAAAAGCCCTGAATTTTTACTATATTCTGCTGCATTCAATAATGCAAAAAACTGGCAGCAAAAAAATGCTACGAAAAATAAATAAAATACCTTAAATTTTAACAACAAAAACTTTATAAACCTAGTTTAAATAAATTGTATTTGTTAACATCTTATTAAAAATATTAACAATACATTAATATATAGTATGGTGTATTAATCAAGTAAAGAGAAAAATGAGTTCTTGATATATAAAATAAAGTTTATATATATAAAAGACCAAGTAATCGTCATACCGGTGAAAGTTGGTATCCATTTTTTATAATATAAATAAAAAACCCCCTAACAGGGAAGCTAGGGGTTAAAATATAGTAAGTAGGGGGAAGGAAGTTAGAAGGCGGGAGGGAGGGAATAAATGTATGTGATTATTAAGTGCGAG
>Ga0131853_10003078_pt1 | contig 29930 bp, 27 predicted proteins | sample TergutLab28metaG_FD_92764 | JGI IMG/M metagenome (GOLD analysis project Ga0131853, IMG submission 92764) | Labiotermes labralis P1 segment gut microbial communities from Petit-Saut dam, French Guiana - Lab288 P1 (version 2) (version 2) | ecosystem: Host-associated > Arthropoda: Insects >... | reverse complement strand
TTAAAAATAGATGAACTAGGTAGAATAAAATTCCCTATAGAGCTTATGGAAGAAATGGGCTGGGGTATTAGAAAAGCTGTAGAGATATATTATGTGGATGATAGGATGGCTATATTTAAGTAGTTTGTAGGGGCGGTCTGTGACCGCCCTTTTTATATACATGCATAGGCAAACACAGTTCGTCCATGCGGGATGGGGTAATGGTGCTCTCTACAATGTATCGCTATCGCTTGTGATTTTGGATTGTAGTTTTTTGTAGAACATATCTGTATCAACAGTATCTAGGGGTAGTTTGATAGCCATATCTGTCCAGCTAGATAAATGCATAGCATTGGATAGCATAAGACCATTAATGCCCTCTGTGCCATGTGCGACAAGCTCGCCTTGTCCTAGAATTTTACATACAAAATTTTCTATGATACCTATGTGCTGGGTGTTTTCGCTTTCGGGCAGTATTTCTGTTATGTTGCATTCGGGCTTGTCGAACATTTCTTTGCTGTTTGCGGAGAATTCTTGTAAGGTTATGGGCATTTTGTGTAGAAATAATCTGCCGTCTTCGCATAGCAATTTGCCTTTATCAAAGGAAATTTCGAGGCGGTTGATACCAGGGTGTTCGCCTGTGGATATCACAAAAACGCCTGTAGCACCGCCTTCGTATTCTGCATATGCCGTTACGTCATCTTCGCCTTGCATATTGTGCCATTTGCTTTCGTGGCAAAAAGCCCGTATGCTTTTGGGCATACCAAGCATCCATTGCCATAAATCCAGATTATGTATGCCCTGATTGATAAGTACGCCGCCGCCCTCTTCGCGCCATGTGCCGCGCCATGCAGCCTCGTCATAATAGCTTTGTGGGCGAAAAATATTGGTGACGAGCCATGTGAAGCGGCGCATATTGCCTAGTTCGCCGCTTTGAATAATCTCGCGCATCTTGATATGCAGGGGATTGGTGCGCTGATTGTACATCATGGCGAAAACGAGATTGGGATTTTGTTCATGCGCTTCGATGACCTCTTTTGCGGATTTGGCATCGATTGCCATGGGCTTTTCGCAAAGCACATGCAGACCATGCTTAAAAGCAAGCAGGGTTAGGTCAGAATGATTGTAATTGGGCGTACAGATTATGACGGCATCTACGAGGCCGCTTGACATCATGGTTTTAGTATCGTCAAAAAATGCCGCATCGGGAAACCCTGTGGCATTTATTTTGCTACGCTCAGAAGATGTGCCGCAGATGGCGGCGAGTGTGGTATTTGCTATTTTGCCCTCGTGTATGCTGCGGGCGTGCTTTGTGCCGATAGCACCGATGCCTATTATGCCGATTTTGATGGGGTTTTTGTTCATTGGTATTTCCTCCTAAATAACAACAGGCGACCAAAGGTCGCCCCTACGATATATATAGTAATTTAACTTGAAAATGGGCTTCTGCCCATGTCGATGTTTGCATCAACTAGGATTCGACACAAGGCTCTTTTCAGGTAAAAACAACTATATTAGCCCAATTCCTTTAATAATGTGTCAATTCTATCTATGGCGGCATCTATATCTCCAGATAGTCTGTCATGCAGTATTGCTTTTATTTTTCCGCCTATTTCGGGGACTTCTTCGTATTCCATTAATATGTCCGAGTCGCGCTTCATGCCGCCAAAATCCATATTGTCAAGACTTTGACGTAGATTGTTCAGTTTCTGAGTCAGAGCGGTTTTGTCAACAGCCTTGCTGCCTTCGGCGGTTGTGGCATCGTTGAGAGCCGCCTCTATATTGTCCAAAAGCACGTGAAACTCGGCTATATAGCCCGCGTGATGCTCATCGACATAACCCCAGTTTGATTCCATGCCTGCAAACTCCAGAGCTTCGCTATCTTTAGCTAGTTTTTCGGCACCGATATTGCCTAGCGCGCTTTTTAAACCATGCACATGGGTGGTGTAAAGAGAGGCATTTCTGTTTGTAAAGCAGTCGTCAAGTTCTCCTACTTTTTGTCTGCTGTCTTTGCAAAAAACGCCGAGAATTTTTTGATAACTTTTCATTCTACCAGCTAGCCTAGCCAGACCTTTTTCTGTATTAACGCCATTGATTTTCAAGAACAATTACCTCCTTTGTAACGATAGGCGGCAGAGTACCGCCCCTACTATAATAGACAAGCAATCAAAGAATAATTATGAAATGCATTAAGCGGCTCACCTTCGCTATTTACCCCGATAGGCGAAATTTCTCCGCCACTGTATGATGCCACGAAGGCTACATCAGGCTGTAGGGTATTTTTTATCTGCGAAATCTCTTTTAGTGCATCGCTGCCTATGCTAAGTCGCCTTATGATGCAAGAGAATATAAGTACGGCCTGTGTGCCTTCGTTTTTCTCTTTATCTGCTATGCTTTGCACAACTTTGGCGGTTTCGTCCAAGACATCATCTGCTTTAAGGGATGCCACAGAAAGCATAGCCCCCTCAGGCACTTTGCCGCGGAAATGCACATACCCATCTTTGCTAAAATATGTCAAAGCGCGAACAAATGTTCTTTCTATGCCTTCTACGTCTTTTTTTGTTACAAGAAATGGCACAAAATACACGCCAGGCTTAAAATTGCCATTTTCCGCTAGATTTACGCTTTCAAAAAATTTTACGGCTGGCATATTATCTATTTCTTGTACGATATGCCCATTAGATTTTGTAACAATAGCAGAAGTGTCTGCCAAATCCGCTGTTTTGGGTACGGTGGCTACAAAAAACTCGGGCTTTATATTTTCACTTAGTACAAGCACATATGAAGCTTCGTGCGCGAAGGATTCGCCGTTATAAACGCTCATGCTACGGTCAAATTCCCTTAAAGAATCATCCACAGAAAGCGTACCAAAAACTGGCACATTCTTGCCGCATACCTTTTCTACTGCCTCTACATAGCAGTCGCCAGGCAAATTTTCGTTGTTAGTTACGGTGGGGAAAATGATAGCAAGGCGCAAAGGTAGCTTGTAATCACCAAGTGCTTGCTGCATGGAGCTAACGATGGCATCTTCGTAATTTTGCACTAAGCCTGTGGTATGCCCTGCCAAAAACTCTGTCTCGTTGCTAGTGAGTATCATCATGGAAAACAAATGCTCGCCTATGCCATCATTGGTGGCGGAGGATACCGTAGTGCCGCCAACGATGGGGAAGGATAGTGCATTATATAGTTTGGGCATGATGCCAGCTTCTATAAATTCTGGGTCACATTGGACTATGCCTATGCTGTTTTTGCAAAGTGCAAGCTTGTTTTTTAGCTGTCCCACAAGCTCAGCTACGGCCAAGTCAATATCATCAATTGCGGCAGTATGCAAACTAACAGATTTTACCATTTCATTCATCCTCCTCTATGGTATCTTTTGGCAGCCATTTTTTTAAGCATAAATTAAGTTCTTCAAATTCAAGTGGTTTTAGAAGTACATCGTCCATGCCGCTTGCTAGAAACATTTGTTCTGTACCTTTGATAGCATTTGCTGTTAGCGCAATGATAGGCAGGGCGGCATTTTTTCCACCTAGCCCCCTTATGTGTAGCGTTGCTTCTAGCCCGTCCATCTCAGGCATCATATGGTCCATAAAAATAATGTCATAATCCTTTTGTTTAGCCATTTCTATGGCATCTTGTCCGCTGGCTGCCGTGTCGGGTACTATCTCGAAGATATCAAGCATAACCTCGGCTACGGTGAGATTGGTTTCGATATCATCTACTACCAGTATTTTAGCTGTTGGTGCGATAAAGTTAGATATCTCTATGATTTCATTTTCATGAGTTTCGTCAGCTTTTACATAAGGTATGCGCACTGTGAATGCAGAACCTTCGCCATATGTGCTGGTTACGGAAATATCGCCATCCATTAGGCGGCATAGGTTGCTACATATAGCAAGTCCAAGACCAGTGCCTACAATATTGCGGTTTTTGCGTATATCTAGCTGCTCAAAAGGCGTAAAAAGCTTGCTTAGGTCTTCTTTGCGTATGCCGCGCCCGCTGTCTTTTATCTCAAAACACAAATACTTTTCGTCAAGTTGTGCGGTAAAAACAACACCGCCTTTTTGCGTGTATTTTACGGCATTGGAAAGAAGGTTGACCAAAATTTGTCTTAGGCGGTTTTCGTCGCCTTTCGCCATTTCTGGTAGGCTTTCATGCTTTTTAAACTCCATTGCTAGGTGCTTATCTTTACACATAACGCTAAACATGGAGTGTAGATTGTCAAGCATATTGACAAGACTGTAATTATCGCCCACAATGTCTAGCTTGCCTGCCTCTATTTTAGAAAAATCGAGGACATCGTTGATAATGCTGAGCAACGAATTTGATGCTCTGCGTATATCCGTTATGTATCTTTGGTGTTCCGTGGCTAACCCTAGGCGGTCTAGCGCGGTACTCATGCCTAATATGGCATTCATTGGCGTGCGCATTTCGTGGCTCATCATGGCAAGAAAATCTGATTTTGCGTTGTTGGCATATTCTGCCTTTTGTTTTTCTCGCATAAAGTCTGTCATGTCTACCATAACGACCAAAACGCCGCTAGAAACGCCATCTTTATCATCACCTATGCGTGTGAACTCTATGGAATAATACCTAGGCTCGTCTTTTTGAGAAAAATCTACCCAAGTATTAAAAAACACTTTGTCTCCAGATTCGGTGGTACTTTCTATGGCGTTTTCAAACATTTGCAAATCTTCGTGAGAAAAATATCCCGAAAGAACCTCTTTGTATTCGCGGTTTTTTATGAAATCGAAATTAGGGACACCTGCCGCCAGCATGAGTGCTTTTGTGGACAGCACAAATCGCCCGTCTGCATCAAAAAGCATGATGATTTCGGGACAATTGTCAAGGAGCATATCTGTATATGCTCTTTGCCTTGCGTTAGCTGTAGAAAGTGCGTTGCCAAGGGCATCTTTTGCTTCTGAAGCTTTTGTTACCATGTCCAAAAAGTTTTTGCTTACTCTTGCTTCGCGTGTAAGCTTTCGCACCTCGGTTTTTAGTTGTTTTATTTCGTCTAGCATGGCGGCTATATCATATTCTGCCATATTGCTTACCTCCCTTTGCGAAGAAACACACAAGCGTTTCATTTGTGTGTTTCGCAGCAATTTTTAAAACAAGCAAGCAATAAATGCATTATTATGAAAACGATTTGTAGCTATGCCGTTTTCTATTTGTGTTGGGCATATTTCGCCACCAGAGCATAGCATCATATGCGGCAACTTGTTGGTAGCCAAATTGCTTACCAGTTGTGCCTCGCCAAGCTGCTCTACCCCTAGTGTCATGCTGCGTGATACACAAGAGTATATTAGCAGTCCAGATGCGTTTTCTGCATCTTTCAAAATTTGCTCTGTTGCCTTTTTGGTGGTCAAAAGTATATCGCTTTTATCTGGCGTAGCTATCTGCAAGGTGCATCCCTCTGGTACGGCTCCTGCACATAATGCATAGCGTTCTGGGGTTAGCATAATAAATATCTTAGAAACCTTAGGTGTGCCATCATTATAATCAAGCATAAAAGGCATGGTAGACAGTGCGGAATAGGTTTCGCTTGCTTTGATAAGCCCCAAATCCTCAAAAAAAGCATCAATAGGGCGGCCATTGACCTCCATTATCACGTGCCCATCACTTTTTGTGATAATGCCAGTTTTGTCTAATACCTTTTCATTGGAAATATTCGCGGTGTAAAACTTAGGGTTAATATTGCCGTAGCATAGTATCATTGCCATTCTGTCTCTATATGGTTGCCCGTTATATATCATGAAGGCATTTTTAAAATCTGGATTATCATCTATTGCCAATGTGCCAAATACAGGCACACCGCCGCTTGCTTTTGTGATAATGTCTACATATTCATCTCCAGAATTAAGCGGCATAAAGGGTGCAAAAGAAAATACGAGAGCGGGTTTTGTATTCCTTTCGGCGGTGACATCTTTGTAGCTTTCTTCTATGACCTTGCCTGGAGCATCATTTAAAGAAGGCGTGAGTACAGTGTCAAATTCCACATCATCGCTTGTAAGCACCATTAAAGTCATCAAAAATGTGTCGGTTTCTTCGCCTGCGGACATAATCCATGAGATGGTACCTGCTATATCAAAAGGTAGCGCATCGCATACAGCCTCCACCACACCAGATTCCACAAATTCGTAATGACAAGAAATTATGCCAACGGAATTTTCTAAGAGGTTGGTTTCGGGTTTTATTTGTGACAATATCTCTTCTACGGCTATGCTTATATCATCCACCTCAACTGTAGAAGCTACAAAGGTTTTAATCATGGCATTTCCTCCTATATATAGTGCTGGTTTGGGGTGCTGCCCACCAATTTTTGATGTGCGAAACAGCCCCAAACAGGCTTGGATTTGAGATGTTTGCTTGTAATCATTCATACCATTATACAACGAAATTCCGTAGAGGTCAACTGGATATCATATATTCTTTCGGGTATTGCGGAAAAACATCAACGCGCCCCTTCGGCTAAAGCCTATCTGTTGATGTTTTGGAGCAATGGTTTTTTTAATCGGAAAAACAGGGGCGCGTTCCTTCGGCTAAAGCCTATCTGTTGATGTTTTGGAGCAATGGTTTTTTTAATCGGAAAAACAGGGGCGCGCACCTTCGGCTAAAGCCTATCTGTTGACGTTTTTCCGCAATGATTTTAGAGTAGTTGTATATTGTATTCCACCAAAACCAAAACTGTTGCTCCAAAACACCCAAATGAACCACTTGGGTGTTTTTCCGCAAAGGAAGTTTATTCATGATAAAAAATAAAAAATTCCTCTTGAAATCTACAGTAAAGATGTTATATAATATTGATATGGATAATGGAGCTAAGCAAACCATCATTTTGGTGGATGACAACTTAACAAACCTTATGATAGGCGAAAATGTCTTGGGTGATACCTATAATGTTATTACCCTTAACTCTGGCATACGTCTTTTTCCTATGCTTAAAAGAATAACGCCTGACCTTATTTTGCTTGATATTGAGATGCCTGAGATGGATGGCTACGAAGTGATAGAGCGGCTGAAAAAAGAGCCAGAAACACGCGATATACCCGTTATTTTTCTTACATCTTTGCATAGTGATGATACGGAGTACCGCGGGCTTTCTCTTGGTGCCATTGATTACATTTCCAAGCCTTTTTCGCCGCCGCTTTTGTTAAAAAGGCTAGAATCTCATTTGCTTATGCAAAGCCAAAAGCGCGAATTGCAATTCATGAACAGCAATCTTGAGCTAATGGTCGAGGAAAAATCTGGCACTATTATACAACTAAAAAACACATTGCTATCCACCATGGCGGAGCTGGTGGAGCATCGCGACGAGATTACGGGCGGGCATATTGAGCGTACGCGCCGCTATCTAAAGGTGCTGATGGACGGCATGAAAAAATATGATATCTACCAAGAAGAAATGGGGCTTGTGGATGAAGACCTTGTGCTACAATCTAGCCAGCTCCACGATTTGGGTAAGATTTCTATTAGTGATACCATCCTCTTTAAGCCAGGCAGGCTAACGGATGAGGAATTTGAAGAAATTAAGAAGCATACCGTCTTTGGCGGCAAAATAATATCGCAAATCATCCAGAAAACGCCTGATAGCGACTTTTTGCAATATGCAAAAATTTTTGCGGAGACACATCACGAAAAATGGGATGGCAGCGGCTATCCAAAGGGCTTGAGTGGTCATGAAATTCCGCTTTTTGGTCGCTTGATGGCTATTGCTGACGTCTATGATGCCCTTGCCACGGACAGACCATACAAAACGGCTTTTAGCCATGAAGAATCTGTAAGAATAATAAAAGAAGACAGCGGCAAGCATTTTGACCCTGTCTTGATAGATTTGTTTTTAAAGGTGACGGATGAGATTGAGAGGGTGGCTGTTGAGGTTAAGGAAGAGATGTAGTTACGCCTCCAACACCACCGTATAAGGTCCGTCATTTATAAGCGAGACCTTCATATCTGCCGCAAAAATGCCCGTTTGCACTTTTGCGAATTTGTGGCGGCATAGCTCCACGAAATGTTCATATAGCGCATTTGCCACATCGGGCGGCGCGGCCATGGCGAAGCTGGGTCGGTTGCCCTTTTTTGTGTCGGCGCATAAGGTGAATTGGGATACGACGAGGACTTCGGCATTTACATCTAGGGCGGATAGGTTTGATTTGCCGTTTGCATCTGGGAAGATGCGCAGCTTGGACATCTTGTCTACTAGTTGCTCTGCCATAATTTCGGTATCCTCTGCGAAAGCACCTAGGAATACTAGCAGACCGCGGTTTATGGTGGCTATGGTGGTGTTGTCTACAGTGACACTTGCTTTTAGTACGCGTTGCATCACGATTTTCATAAATATTTACCTCCAAGGAGAAAAGATTATGATAGCTATTACAAAAGCTCAAGCCCGACGATTTATGCTATTGCATCATGGGTTGCTTGGTGAGCGCAGATATGTGGGGCAAGATGGTATTAGGAGTTTTGTCCATCATGTGGGTGCTTTGCAATATGACCCTGTTGATATTTGCGGCAAAAATGCGGATATTGTTTTGTGTTCTAGGGTGCTTGGTTACCAAAAGTCAGATTTATCAGAATTGCTGTATACTCACCGTAAACTGATTGATTTTTTTGATAAGAATTTGTGCATTATTCCTACAGAGTATTTCCAAACGTTTTTGCACGAAAAACTAAGTGGTGGCTATGCTGAATATTATGCACAAAAAGGTGGCGAGGCTGTGGCAAAAATAAAGCCGCTAATTTATGAGCTGATAAAGCAGCGCGGGCATGTGTCCTCAAGAGAAATCGACGTAAAAGATAGTTTGGTTTGGGATTGGGGCATATCGACCTCTGTTGCACGAGCAGCCTTGGAGTCTATGTACTTTGGCGGCGAGCTTATTATACATCACAAAAAAGGAACAGTCAAGAGCTACGCGCTTACCGAAGACCATATTCCAAGTGAAATTCTAAATGCGCCTTTGCCCTATAAAACAAATGCAGAACGCGACATATGGCATATTTACCGCCGCATACGCGCCTTGGGTATGCTATGGAACAAAGCCAGCGATGCGTGGTTGGGTTTGCGCATAAAGGCGGCGGGCAGGGCTGCCGTCTTTGTGGATTTATTAAAATCAGACAAAATTGTGGAAATTAGCGTAGATGGAATTAAAGAGCCATTGTATGTGGCTGTTGAAGATATGGAGACATTGGAGGCGGCTATGCGGATGGATGAATATGAGCCGCGTACGGAGTTTATTGCGCCGCTGGATAGTTTTATGTGGGACAGGAAGCTTATTGCCGCATTATTTAACTTTGAGTATAAATGGGAGATATATACGCCGCAGGTGAAGAGGCAGTATGGTCCTTATACCTTGCCTATTTTGCGCGGCGAGAGCTTGGTGGGGCGGATTGATATGGCGCGCAAGGATGGTGCGATGGTGATTAATAATATTTGGATGCAGGATGGGGAAAGGCTGGAGGGTGAGATGAAGCGGGATATTGATGAGTGCTTGGGGCGGTTTTGTGGGTTCTAAGAGAGGAGGAAGCATATGAGTTCACAAAAGAAATTATCAGTTGAAAATTTTCTTTCGGAAGTGCCGCAGGAATATATTAATTTTGTATCGCAAGCTCACGAGCTTTTGACCAAAAACGGCTACAAATCGAAAGTTCAATTAAGGCGGCACGGGTTGTCTGCCCAATACAATTCGCCAAACCAAAAGGGGTTTAATGCACTCCAATTTATCGTTCGTGATAATGAGTTGCTTATGTATCTGTACAACATATTTTTCTATGAATTTAATGGATTTTTAGAAAATTTGCCACAAGTCGTTATAAAAGATTATGATGGATACAGAAATTGTACTGATGCTTGCGACCCTGTTTGCGAAGAAGGTAAGAGGTATTATTACGCAATAGGCGGCAAGCAATATCGCAAATGTTTAAGTGGGCGACGGCTTTTCGCAGTTGATGAAGAAATTGCCTCTGGGGTTTTATCTGTTTTGCAAAAAGTTACCGAATAAACGCATCCAAGAAACTGTTTACCATCTATGTGAGAGTTGCTCCAAAACGTGAAAATTGCTCCAAAACACCCAAATGGACCGCTTGGGTGTTTTTCTGCAAGGCTTGGGTGTTTTTACGCAAAAACACTTGAAATGGACTTCGTGTTGTTGTATAATATAAATGATTATTTAAACTAAAGATATGAAAGGCGCGAAAGGCGCGGCAATACTATCTTTTATTATAGGAAGGTGAAGGAAATGGCAGATTTTCTTAACAAACTGGCAGGCGGCATAAACAAGGGTGTTGCTACGGTTGGTGCAAATTCCAAGGCGATGATGGAAAAGTCCAAAATCAAGGCTACCATCACGAACTTGGAGAATGAGCGCAAGCAGTTGATTGGGCTTTTGGGGCAGCGTGTATATGACATGCACAAAGACACTGGGTCGGTTTCTGTTGATGAAGGCATAACAAACTTTATCAATGAGATAAACAAACGCCTAGAGCTTATTGGCGAGCAAAATGAGCAAATGGCGCGCATTGATGCCGAGGTAAGCATGGTGACAGGCGGCACAAGAAATATGGCTATGCAGGGTGCTGTGCCCTGCGGATGTGGGCATTTTAACCCTGAGGGTGCTAAATTTTGTGCGGGCTGTGGCAATGCTATTGCGGCTATGGAGCAAGCACCGCAAGCACCAGAGGCTGGGGATTATACACCACCAACCGAGTAATCCATTTTTACAAAATATTACATAATTTTAGGAGGTAAGAATATCATGTTTTGTTCTAATTGTGGACACACAATAGCTGGCGACCAGCAAGGTTCTGCTTTTTGCCCAAACTGTGGCGCAACTATAGAAGCACCAGCGGCGCAAGCACCAAACCAAATGCAAGGTCAAGACCCTGCACAAGGACCAGGCGGCTATTATGGCACACCTGCTCCTGCGGGCGCACCAGCAATGGCTAGACCAAGCAGCGGAGGTGTAACGCCTAAGCATATCATTATCGGCGGCGTGGGTTTGGCGGGTATTATCTTGATAGTAGTGCTTTTGATGGTGTTTCTAGGCGGCAATCCTCTCCATGGTACATGGACAGAAGAGGGTGGCTGGGGCGAGACAATTGAGTTTCGTAGCCGTGGGCGCGGCACTATCCGCGAAGGCTTTATGGAAATGCCTTTTGAATGGAGAACAGACACAATGGGTAACATGGATGTGTTGTTTATAACCATCAATGACCCATTTAATCTTTTTGGTGCTTCTGAAGAGTGGATAGTGGAATACAGATTTATGGGCAATAATATCCTGCAATTTCGTGACCTGCATCCATGGGAGAGCAATTGGTGGGATACGTTTTTAAGGGTTAATTAGGAGGAAAATATTATGCTTGCCCTAAGTACAGATACGCTTTGATTGCTGTGCTTATAACGATTTTGCTTGTGGCACTTTTAGCGAGGATTTTTTAGAAATGCCTTTTGAGCGGAGAACGGACACGGTGGGCGATATGGATGTGCTGTTTATATTTATAACCCATGACAATCCGTTTAATCTTGACTTCGAAAGGGAAGTGGTGCTGGAGTATAGATTTATAGGCAGTAACATCTTGCAGACACGAGAAATAAGTCCATGGGAGAGCATTTGGTGGGATACTTTAATAAGACGCTGATGTTGAATTAGTGAGGAATATTATGTCTTTTTCTAAAATATGGCGCAAGGTTAAGGCTGTTCTCAAAGAGGTGTGGTATCACAAGGGCCAAGCGCGATAGGATGGGGTGCGTTCGTACTATTTTTGGTGATCCTGATTTGGCGGACATCGCCTTGATTGCCGTGCTTTTGTTGACGAGAATTACCTAAACAAGGGAGATATTATGTTTTGTTCTAAATGCGGACACGCGAGAGTGGTCAATGAGCAAGACTCATCCGCTTTTTGTGCAAGCTGTGGCGCAAAGTTTGATGCACCTCCGTCTCAAGCCCCAATGCCGAATCAAAGCTATATTCAAAGTAGCATAGCTGCTCCAAAGCCTAGTGGGGTTAGACCTATGCATATCATTATTGGCGGCTCTGTTTTGGTTGGTATTGCCTTGATTGCTGTACTTCTGGTGGTTTTACTTGGCGGCAATTCTGCTCATGACAATATGTGGGGAACGGGACAAGTCGACCCTTTTATTGGCACATGGATGGAAGATGGCGGCTGGCAGACAATTGAGTTTCAAAGCCATGGTCGTGGTATTGTTCGTGATAGCTTTTTTGATGAGCCTTTTGAATGGACAACAAGCATATTTGAAGGTAGAAATGTTGTGCATTTGAACATTGGAGAAGCTGGTTTCCAAGCGGTATCCGTTGTAGAATACAGATTTATGGGCAACGACATTCTGCAAATACGCGAGTTTGACCCTTGGGGCGGCTGGGAAAGTGATTGGTGGGAGACTTGGATAAGGATTGATTAGGAGTTTTCCGTTGCGAGCCCAATAAATAAATTAATATGCATCAGCCGCGATGGGTGTATCTGTCGCGGCTGTTGATTATGAGTATAAAAGCGACCTTTATTAACCTTGCTGAACCAATTTTTACGAACTATAGTAATTTAACTTGAAAATGACTATAAGTGAAAGAAAAATGTGTGAAGCAGTAAATAGAGGTTGCCTAAAGAAAGCGAGGCAAGTCAAATGAAAAAACGCATAGTATCTCTGGGTTTGGCATTGGTAATGATGATGTCGTTTTTATTTGTGTTTGCGCCAACATCTGCGGCGGCAAGCCAATTTTATGTAACTACAGCCAATCTGCACCTACGCGCCGCGCCAAGCACAGATGCGGATTCTTTTGGTGTGTTGCCTCATGGTGCGCGGGTGATGCTGGTTAGCTATCATAACAGCGAATGGTATCTTGTACATGTGGTAAACGCGCTGACCATTCATAATGAATGGATAGTGAGCCAAGAGGGCTTTATGGCGGCGGAGTTTTTGGCTCCTGCCCCACCCGCAGCGGAGTTTCCTGCGGGTGTGTCTTGGCTTATAGAGCCGCGCTGGGGTTTTGATGCTGTGTTTCCTTTTAATGAGGGCATGGCGGGGGTAGAGGTATTTGAGGGTGAGGATGAATGGTCTATGGACCATATCCTTGGTTATATGAACAGGCGCGGCGAGATGGTAATTCCTATGGTGCATCATCATTGGCCTGAGGTTTATGGCTATCGCGGTGCGCCGCCGTTTTCGGAGGGGCGCGTAGTTATGCATTCCCGCGAGCAAGGCGGCGTTGGTGTTTTTGATAATCATGGCAATCTTGTAGTGCCATTTATATACAATTGGGGCTGGACATTTTCACATGGCTTGGCAGCTGTGCAGGTGGGCGAGCCTTGGGGTGGTGGCGCGCAGTGGGGCTTTATAAACCCTGCTGGTGCGGTTGTGATTCCGTTCCAATTTGATGCCTTTACATATGATTTTTCGCCGCAACGCGTGCCTACATTTTCGGAGGGATTGGCGGCTGTGTATCGTGCTACTGGCTCTGGCTGGCGTGAGGGTGCGTTTGGTTTTATTGATATATTTGGTAATCTTGTTGTTCCGCATTTTTATGACTATGCCCGCGACTTTAATGAGGGTCGCGCTGCTGTGGCTATGGGGGATTGGGAATGGACGGATGATGCTGTTTGGGGTTTTATTGACCATATGGGCAATGAAATTGTGCCTTTGCAATATTCACGTGTGAACGATTTTTCGGAGGGGCTGGCTACGGCTTTTGTTGGTGATTGGAGCAATCGCCAAGCGGGCTTTATTGACCTTTCTGGCAATGTTGTTATTCCTTTTGGTCGTTTTGAGGATGCGGACAGCTTCTCAGAGGGGCTTGCTGCCGCACGCCTAACTGGCGGCGACTGGAACACGCCTAACTGGGGCTTTATTGACCGTAGCGGCAATACGGTTGTGCCGCATGCTTACAGCAATGTCAGCAGATTTTCTGATGGCATGGCGGCTGTGATGATTGGCGATTGGGATGTGGGTATGCGCTGGGGCTTTGTGGATGCAAGCGGCAATGAGATTGTGCCGCCTGTCTATGACATGGTCAGCGATTTTTCTTATGGGCTTGCGGCTGTGCGCGTGGGCGATTGGGACACGGGGCGTTGGGGGTTTATTGACCGAGCGGGCAATGTGGTTGTACCTATTGCTTTTGATGATGTTCGCCCGTTTTCGGAGGGGCTGGCTTGGGTGCGCCAAGGTAATCTTTGGGGTATTTTGCAGGTGCATGGGAATGTGCAAGCACCAGTTGCTACACCTGAGCCGCAACAGCCGCAACAACCTGTTAATGTTGGAAACTATATAATAGAGCCAACACTGCCGCATATCCAATTTACGCCGCAACCTAATGCCATAGCCAATGTGCGGGATGCGGATACGGCTCAAGCGCATATACGTGACACGGTGCAGGGGCTAACATTTGCACAGCGTACATCAGGTGATGCGCTAAGTTTGGCGGCATTGCATATAGAGAATACGCAAAGGCGTGGTACGAGCCAGAATTTGCCAGCCAATGGACATATAGGCTGGGATGCGATAGCTTTTGGAATTGCGAGTGCGCATCAATTACAGGCGTACACAGATATGGTGCTTGAAGAGCAAAATATGCATCTTTTGCGTGATTTGCGCAGGAATATAAACTTTGTAGCGGACACATTGGGAACGAATAGGCTAAATTTAATTTTGCCGCAATATCAAGCTGATGTGGATTTTGATAATCTAACCATTGAGGCGGACTTTTTGGCTATTACGATAAATAGGGCGCATATGCCAGCGGGCGCGACGATTTCTATATCTACTGAGGGAAATGGCGCAATGGTGACGGCAACGCCGACTTTTACAGGCATTTTGGCGCATAATTTGGCAGATTTCTCCTCACCATTAATTATTCTTGCCAATTATTGGTCTGTGCTTGTCATACTTGCCCTTGTTTTTGTTTGGCTGATTTTGCGGCTTAATGGCAAGCGGCTAAGGGTGCTTGTTGTGCCGATATTTGCTGTTATTTTCTTAGGGGCGAATGTGGCTACGATATATTTGTTTGGGGATGTTCCGACTAGCATGGCGCATACGGCATATGGCGATTCGATAGTTGTGGATATGCCGATGGGTATGCAAATGACACTTTCTTTGCCGACAAATGGGGCGGCTACGCCAGAGAATACGGTCTTGCTTAATTCGCGTGGGCAAATTCAGCGTACCAAATATAATCCGATAACAAATACGATAGATGCGATAATAGAAGAGCCAGGGGTATTTACGTTAGTTGAACCATATATAAACATTGTTGATATTGGTGGCAAAAGCCCGCTCATGCAGGATGCCATAACGAGATTGGTTTCTTTGGGCATTATGTATGAGGTGGAGAATGTTGATAATGCTATGCGCTTTGACCCCGATGAGGTGATAACGAGGGAAGAGTTTAGAATTGCTGTAGAGAATGCGCTTGGTTTGCCTTCGTGGAACATTCAGTTGCAAGGAGATATAGAGGGTGGCATACCAAAAGACCAGATGTCTGTTGTGATGGCAAATGTTTTGATGGAGCATATGGGATATGCGGCTATTACTGACCCATTTGAGATAGACCAGATATTGGCGAGATATTTGGATAGGCATGATATAGCCCCGTGGGCAGAGGCGAGCGTGGCATTGGTTACTATGGCGGATGTGCTGATATTTAGGGCTGATGGGATGTTTGCGCCTGATAGTGTGATGACTAGAGGGGATGCGGCTGTGGTTATTTATAGATTGTTTAATCGGGTTTGGTAAAAGGGATGACCACCCCCATTTTGCGCCCTAAAACGACCGCAAAACATCCCTTCCACAGAGGGGAATTAGAGATGTTTTATCGTTTTGATGGTTATATGTAAGAATACACATTATGTATATGAAAGGGGAAGTCAAATGAGGTTTTGTGAGAAATGCGGAAATCAGATAGCGGATGGTGCGGTTAAGTTTTGTCCAAAATGCGGAAATTCTGTGCCTATGGAAGCGGGAGCGGGGGTAGCTCCGCTTGAAACGCCGCCTATAGTGCCAGCACCGCCTGCGATACCGCCGACACCACCACCTGATAGTCCGCAGCATTATGGGCAACAGCCGCAGCCATATCCGCCGATTACGCAAACGCCGCCCGAAAATAATAATGCGATAGTGCCTATTATTATCGGTGTGGTGGCTCTTGTGGTTATTTTGGCGGGTGTTGGCATATTTTTCCTTATGCAAGCACTTAGTAGCGATACGGGCGGGGATGCTGGTAATGGTCTTGACCCTGTATTGCCTGTGCAGACACCAGCACCGACGGTAACTCCTATGCCTGCGATAACGCCAGCGCAGACACTAGACCCTGCGCAAATAGAGGCTGTGGGCGCGACCATTGCCGCAGGTCACGACACGAGCTTTGCTATACAGCCTGACGGCAGCCTTTGGGCATGGGGCAGCAACTGGGATGGGCAGTTGGGTGATGGCACAAGAACAGACCGTAACTCGCCTGTACATATTTTTAACAATGTAGCCACAGTTGCTGCGGGCGACCATCATACTTTGGTTATTTTGAATGACGGCAGCCTTTGGGCATGGGGCGAAAATAGGTCTGGTCAGGTGGGCGACGGCACTCTTACAGACCGCAACGCGCCTGTTTACATCCTTGATGATGTTATTGCTATTGCCGCGGGCGAATTTCATTCGCTTGCTATTAGAGGCGACGGTAGCCTTTGGGCATGGGGCGAAAATTGGGATGGACAACTTGGCGACGGCACATTCTTAAACCGCAATGTGCCCATACGGGTATCTGGAGATATTGTTGCTATTTCTGCTGGCGCGGAGCATAGCATGGCTATCAGAAGTGACGGCAGCCTATGGACATGGGGTAGCAACTGGGCTGGTCAGCTAGGTGACGGAACGTTTACAGATAGCAACACACCTGTGCATGTTTTAGACAATGTAACCGCCATATCCGCGGGTGATAGCCATTCTGCCGCTATAAGAAACGATGGTAGCCTTTGGATGTGGGGCGATAACTGGGATGGGCAGCTAGGCGACGGCACATTTACAGACCGCAACGCGCCTGTGCATATTTTGGACAATGTAGCGGCGGTTTCTTGTGGACTTTGGCATACCATGGCGATTCGCACAGATGGCACGCTATGGGGCTGGGGCGACAACTGGGATGGTCAGATATTGGCCGGGAATTCTCAAAGTGAATTTAACGCGCCTATGTGGGTAATGGACAATGTGACACAGGTTGCTGCTGGCTCGTGGCATACAATGGCGACCATGGTGGATGGCACGCTATGGACATGGGGCGATAACTGGGTTGGGCAGCTTGGTGATGGTTCATTTATGGACCGCACATCACGCATACGTGTTATGGATAGTGTAGCGCAAGATAGCTTGGCATTATTACCGCAAACGCCTATGACACCACTGCCTGCGCCGCGGGCAACGCCAAGTCCTGAGCGCGAATGGGATGATTGGGATAACGATTGGGGCTGGGAACCAATTAATGTACGCGAATTTTTTGAAATGAACCCTTGGGAATGGGATGAGCTTGTGGATGAAATGAATGCAGAAGCAGAAGTCATCACAAGGGGTACTGGTATTGAAATGAGTGTTGCCTTAGAAATTTTTGGTAATGATACGCTTGTTTATAATTTTATCTATGGCCCTGGAACGGTTTTTGCATCTACAATCAGCCAAGATTTGGAAAATGAGCTGGATGGAATGGCGATTTTCCAAACTATGATGGCTCAAGAGGTGCGCCGTGAGATGGGTATTGATGTATTGTATGTATTAATGCGCTATTTGGATAGCGATGGGAATGTGTTGGCCGAAAGGACGTTTTCGGGGCATTAAACATATTCCAAAAATGAAAGGAGAATCAATATGAGATATTGCTCTAAATGCGGAAATCAAATAGCGGATAGTTTGGTGAAATTTTGTGCTAAATGCGGAAATCATATTCCTTATGAATCTGCTCCTATAGGGTCGGGGGTGGAAGCTCCGCAGGAGATACCAGAAGTTGCGCCGCCACAACCACAGGCATATCCTGAATCATATTCCGAGCCATACCCTATAAACCAAGCACCACCTGAGAAAAAAAGCTCGCTAATGCCTATTATTATAGCGACAATTTCTTTTGTGGTGATAGTGATGGGTGTTGGTATATTTTTCTTGATACAGCTATTTAACGACAATGCTGGCGGGGATGCTCAGGCTAATTTGAATCCTTTGACACCTTTGCAAACGCCAGCACCTACGGATTCGCCAACGCCAGCAACAACGCCAACACCAGCACCTACGGCAGTGCCTGTGTTTCAAGCAGAGGTGATGGGTGCTACTATTGCCGCAGGCAACGGCACCAGCTTTGCTATACAAGCTGACGGTGGTCTTTGGGCATGGGGCAGCAACTGGGAGGGGCAGCTAGGTGACGGCACATTTATAGACCGTAATATGCCTGTATATGTTTTGGGTGATGTTGCCGCAATAGCTTCAAACGGCACCCACACGCTGGCTATACAAAACGACGGCAGCCTTTGGACATGGGGCGCAAACTGGAGTGGTCAGCTAGGCGATGGCACAACAGCAGACCGTAATACGCCTGCGCGTATTTTAGATGATGTTGTTGTTGCTTCTGTGGGTGACTCTCATTCGCTAGCTATCAGAAGTGACGGCAGCCTTTGGACATGGGGCGCAAACTGGAGTGGTCAGCTAGGCGATGGCACGATGACAAATCGCAATACGCCTGTGCGTGTTTTGGAAAATGTTGTTTCGGTAGCGGCAGGCGGTAGTCATAGTTTAGCTATCCAAAACGACGGAAGCCTTTGGGCATGGGGCGATAATTGGGCTGGTCAGCTAGGTGATGGTACATTTACACAGCGTAACATGCCTGTTCGCGTGATGGAAGATATAGCATCTGTGTCTGCGGGCAATAGCCATTCTATTATTATTAGAAACGACGGAAGCCTTTGGGCATGGGGTAGCAACTGGGATGGTCAGCTGGGCGATGGCACTTTTATAGACCGCAATATGCCAGTGCGCATTTTGGATAATGTGGCGGCTGTTTCTAGTGGTCGCTGGCATACCTTGGCTATCCGTATGGATGGTACGCTATGGGGCTGGGGCAATAACTGGGATGGTCAGCTGGTAGGGGGCTGGGACATTCGAAATGATTATAATGCGCCGATATGGATAATGGATAATGTAACCCAAGTAACTGCTGGCTCATGGCACACAATGGCGACCACGACAGACGGCACATTGTGGGCATGGGGCGCAAACTTTAGTGGTCAGCTAGGTGATGGCACATTTTTAGACCGTACATCGCGTGTGAATGCAATGGGCAATATAGCTACTGATAGTTTTGCGCTATCGCCGCAAATACCAACGACACCGCTACCTGCGCCGCTGGCAACACCAGGACCTGAGCGTGTGTGGGAGGATGAGTATTGGGATGATGGCTGGGACCCAGACGACCCATGGTGGTGGGTTTGGGAATATATAATCTGGGATTCAAGCACGCGTTTGCTAAATGATGAGGATTTGTGGTGGATGACATCAGATGAGCTAAGATTGGCTCGTAATGAGATATTTGCCCGCCATGGACGTTTGTTTGAAGATGAGATTTTGCAGGCTCATTTTAACCGCATGGATTGGTATAATGGGCATGTAGCTCCAGCGGATTTTAATGAGAATTGGCTGAGCAATATTGAAAGACAGAATATTGAGCTGATGCAGTATTGGGAAGAGATTAATAGATAAAAAATACAAAACACCTGCGCTTATGCCGCCTGACATAAAACAACATGACAAAACCTTGTAAAATCAACATTTTATGAGTAGGCGGGTAAACGCAATGGCAAGAAACAGGATGCAGTAACATTATGTGTCCTGTTTTTTATGCCAAAATTCAGAAAGGGGCTTTTTTCTATGGCGGTATTCCATATTGAGAAAACACAAAATTACAAGGTTATGAGTAACCACCATTTGCGAAACCCTACTTTGTCGTTAAAGGCAAAAGGGCTATTGTCGCAGATTTTAAGTTTGCCAGAGAATTTGGGATTACACCCTGGGTTATCCCGTATCAATCGTGAGAGCGTGGACGCAATCAGAACAGCAGTACAGAAATTAGAACGTGCTGGATATGTTACCCGTTAAAGAGAGCAGAAAGAAAACGGACACTATGGCGGCATGGAATACGTCATAAGGGAACTACAACAAGAGCCAGACGGCTTCGCGCCAGATGCAGACCCAACCCCGCGTATATCTAATGTGCCTACGTTGAGCAAACCTACATTGCAAAATCCAACACAGACTAATTCTGCATTGGGGAACTGGGCGCAATTAAATAAAGAAAAAGCAATTAACGATTTATCAAATACTGAATCTAATCCTATTCCGCCCCAAACCCCGCTACAACAAACGCCGTTACAAACCCAAACCCAAAACCTGTCGTTGAATCCAAAACATGGTATAGTAAATGACTATATATCTATGACGGCAGGGTATGGTTGAAAGATGAAGGCGGTTTTTAAGTGGCGGAACTATGCAACTTTATTATTGACTTTGACCTCAAAAAATAACGCTCTCCGAAACATCTATACCACATACACCAGTTTACATCGCTCAGAAAGTCTTTGTTTTCAAGGCTTGGGGGGGGTGCGGGGTAGATGGTGGAGATGGTATGGGAGAGGGTTAGTTTTAATTTGCATCTTAACTGGCTTAACGAATATATAAGTTATACACTTAAATAGACAACCATATATCATAAAGAGTCAGAAGTCGCCCTATCATCTACATAAATAAGTATAGCAACCGAAAAAACATTACCCTCATGCCCTATATCCACTTTGCCGTTGTACTTTTGAACCGCCTTGCGAATATTTTTAAGACCATGACCATGCTCTGATGGTTCTTTGTGTGTGGCGATATGTTTTTCATTGCTGGCTCTTTGGGTTTTGTATTTTACTTCGCCGTCAAAGCTGTTATCAACCTTGATAAACAGACACCCGCGGTTGTACTCAATGTCTATTCTTAACATCTTGTCTGGGGCTTTATCCGCGGCATCAAGGGCGTTGTCTAAAAGATTGCCGAGTATAGTTACAATATCGGATACTTCAATGTTAAGGGTACGGGGGATTGACATGTGTAGTTTCGGCCTGATGTTTCTCTCTTTTGCATTTTTCAATTTGAAATTTATGATGCTGTCAAAGGCTATGTTGCCTGTGTCGCAGTATACTTCATCCTTGCTTACATCGCCCAGTAAACTGCTTACATAGTCTGTAATCTCATTTGCGTTAATTTCTATAGAATATCCCCTCACTGCACCCAAATGGGTTTTTATATCGTGCCGTATGGCTTTTATATGTTCATGTGATTCCTGCATTAGCTGAATTTGGGAGTAGTAGTATTCCTTTTCTTGGGCGTGTAGTGCTGACTTTAGCTTGTCCTCGTATGCCGCTGATAGGGAGTCGAACAGGTAAAAAGTTAATAAGTTGACTCCGAATATGCCCAATATAATAGCAAATGCAGCTACTTGTGATACATTAGCAATGACAATAAATGATATGAATAATGATACGGCAGGGATAACAAAAACAGCAATCCATAAGATTGGTGAAACATTTTTATTTTCTTTGATATTCTTAAATCTACGCAATACTAAAGCTACCATGTATGACAACAATGCCATTACCACAAAAAGGATGCTATTCTGTTCAACAGGTGTTGTTGCTGGTGCTGGAGAGGCAACAAAAGCAATAACAAACAGCAGTTCTACCACAACTCTCAGTAAAAAAACAGAAACAACTGCAACAAGACGTTTTAAGAATGTCGATTGGTAAAATTGCGTTATTACTAAGTACAGTATAACATTAGTCGCCAAAGTCGTAGCGGGCATCATGTTATCATAAAATGCAATAAAAATAGAGTTTATCACAATGTAAAATAATATATATGGCAGCATTATTCCCATGGGGGTTCTTTTTTGATTACCTAGAAACACTTCTATTGTTATTTTTAACGCATAGACACTCAAAACGGATGATAAAAGAAAGATGATAGTTGTATAAATATCCATGTCTATGCCCTCCGCCGTTTCATTATTTCCATATAAGCATCCCGCACCATGTCCCTGTTATTTCGGCTTATGGGCAGGGATTTGTTAGTGTCTGTCAAAAAAAGTTCGTTGTATTTCATGGTTGCTATATATTCAAAGTTTACCACAAACGAAGCATGGATAAAAAGAAAATCAAGCTGTTTTAACTGTTCGTCATAAATTTCTTTAAGCGAGCCGTAAAATTCCTTACTTGTGCCGTTTGCCAAGTAAACTACAACCATTCTTTGGCGGTTTTCAAGATATACAATATCCTTTATCTTCACTGCATGTATATCACGACCTTTTTTGAATGCTAGCTCTTTTTTCAAAATGTCCGCAATCATAAAGTAGGTAACTACAACCTGTTCGATTCTGTCATACTCCAAAGGCTTCACAAGGAAATTTAAGGGGCGCAGTTCAAACAACTGCATGGCATAACTAATTTCCCACGAAATAAAGACAACCTGTACCTTATGATTTTTGTGGGCATCGCGAATAAGGTGTCCCACCTCGACACCGTTTATTTCTTTGCTTGCAAAGACTATATCAAGGAATATCAAATCGTAATGCGCTCCTGACCCAATTTCGTGCAATAAGTCATTGCCGCTAAGAAAAATATCAATACTGTATCTGACATCATGGTTTTTGAGTATGTCAATTAAAGTGCGGTTAAGCTCCGCACATATTTTCTTTTCATCGTCACATATGGCGATATGAACCATAAGGGTATTTCACGCTCCCTTACTGTAGAAATTTCGATTGCTTTGCGCTTTGCACGCGTTGCCTACATATTATTTTACCTTTTTTGTGCCGCGATTTCAATGCTGAATTCACCCGCTGGCATTATTTAACTGCAAAACCATGATTTGTCTGTGCAAAAAATGTAGTATTTATGCGGCTTTCAAAAGCCAACGTGCTAGTTATTACAAAAAACAGTACCTGTTATTACAACAAACGGCACGGGGCGGCTTTATGTGGTACATTGATTATATGATGCGTGGACGGCAAGTTTGCGGTGCTTGTTAGGCTGCATACACAAACCAAGTCGTTACCCTCCCAAGAGGATAATCAGTACGCGGAAAAAGGAGATGAATTAAAATGAAAAGAAAACCCTAGCACTGGGTATGGCGGTATTATTTGCCCTTATCTTTATTACGACAATGGTGGCTTATGCCAACAATCGAATCCATGTCACTGTAGATGGTCGATTTGTCAATTTTTCGGGGCAATATCCAGTTGTTGTGGACGGACACACTCTTGTTCCAGTTCGTGCAGTATTTGAACATTTGGGATTTGTTGTCGGATGGGATATAGTAACCCAAACAGCAACAATCACAAGAGGCACTGATGTCATAATAATTACTATTGGAAGCACCGAATTTACAACAAATGGAGATTCTCATATGTTTGATGTTCAGGCGCAATTAATCGGCGGCTCTACCATGGTTCCTATACGTTTGCCTTTAGAAAGCGTGGGTTATTATGTTGATTGGGATGGGGTGTCTAGTACAGTGCTTATCACAAGTGGTGGCACAGGGACAGTAGCAACAGGGCAACCCTCTGCCGCATCAAGATAACCCAACAATATCGATGGAAGAGGCCGCACAAATTGGGGCAGATGGCTTGGAGCGTATTTTTAATGCTAACCTAGGTGGCACAACCATACATATGATGTACATAGCAGGGTTTCGATGGGTACCAGGTCAATATCTACCAGACAGGTGGGGCGGCTCTATTATGCCAGCAGGCGGTGATACCTATGAGCATCAATCCAAATACTTTTTCTGGGTCAATGCGGAAACTCGCGAACTAATCAATATCAACTTTGGCCCTGAGGCTGAAGCTAACGCCCGTGACGGCATATCAGTAATGGATACGTTTGATTTGTTTGACTTTGATTCATTCCGCGAGGCTTCTACTTTTTTCGGGCATCAAGGCGAAGCGTTTGCAAGGGTTGCTATGGATATTGCAGAGGGCTTGAACCTGTTTGATTCGGCAGTCACTAGAGCCAGACCGCAAATTTTCCCAAATAACCATCAATTCGATTCCTAGTTTGACTATAGCATGTATCTAAACGTAGCCCTTACTTCGGATATGCAATGGTCTCATGTTGGAAGTTATCATGTGCAATGGGCTGATGGTAGCGAAGCACTTATTAACATCCTGCTTCATGACAGGCAATTGGTTGGCGTTGGCTTTGGTTCAATTGACCAAGAACATCTAAGCTACAGTAGCTGGGGTGGATTTGAAACCACAATTAATCCGTTTGGGTGGGTCTGTCGTTAAAACAATTTAACCTTCATACCGATTTAGGCGGCTTGGTTGATGTTGGCGGCGTGTATGCTACCAAAATTCTTGGTGTTCGCCCGCTTTGCGGTTATATCCGCAATGTATTTTACAATAATATTAGCAATGAGTGGACAAAACGGAGGTTTTAATAATGAAAAGATATGTACTTTTTTTAACTTTTGCAGTTATCACGCTACTTGCCTTTACAGCGTGTAGCGAAAACAGAGATAGTGTTATCGAAGAAACGAGCATGGCTTACCACGACATTTTCCTTTCCTACGAATCTACCGACATGGGGATTTACTTGGCTAATCCATTTACAGTTGCATTGTTGGAATACTTTGCAGATGGTGTTGAAGGTTCTCCATTTGGTTTCGACACATGGGCGGGCATCGTAAACATTGATGGCCACGCTACAAACGGAGTGCTTGCTATAAGACACGATTTGATTGACAACTTTCCCGTTATGGCAGCGCGAGTATTCTATTTGTTTGATGGCGAACTTTTTTATTATGATATTCGGAATCACGAGGACTTTCCGCAGGTGATGATAACGCACGAAGGTCGCCTTATTCAAAATGTTGCGACAGGACGTTATAGCCAATCATTCACGGTGTTTGGTATTAGAGATGACAGGGTGATTCCTTTTCAGACGGTTTTTGTAGAAATTTTTGACAGAGATGCCGACGATGGTGCGAATTATTATACTATCGATGATGGGTGGTGGGTGGGCATCGAAAATGCATCACCTATGACAAAAGATGATTTTGATGAATTTATTTCCAGATTCGGATTGTTTAGTTTTACATCGCCGCATGACATAAATGATGAAACAGAGCAGATTTTGGTCATGTCAGTGGAAGCATTCCACGAATGGCGTATTGGCGCACAACAGTATATCGAAGATATAATTCTGACCGCAGGCGGCTTCTGGGAAGAATGGTGGAACATGGAAGGAATATTCAATTGGGGGCATATTGACGTTACCCCTTGGGAGTATTGGACACAAAAGCCCTACGACCCACGCTCAATGGGCTTTAGCCGTATGTTGCCAGAATCAGGATACACAAGCGAAGATTGCATACGAAACATTCTGTTGCAATTCTATACCCCACGGTGGATAGATGTAAATGTGTTCGGCAGAGGGTATGTTGAACATGAAGAAACAGCCGTTGTACTATCTGGGGTGGGCATCCCCTTTGTGGAATATAACGGAGAGTTGTTTGTTATGACCGCAAGAATGGGTGTAGTTCGCCCAGACTGGACAACGGCTACCCATACCCTTATCGAGCAAAGCGGCAACCGCACCGTGGTTGAAACAGTAGTTACAACCTATGACCACATGGGAGTTGGCGGTGAACTACCTACGGCAACTATTCATTTTACCTTCATAGATGGTAGGATTGATAGTGGGCGTGGTGTTTGGGTGTGGTCGGAGTAAGTAAATTCATAAGAGTGCCATATAACGTCATCGGAGCAAAGCCTTTGACGTTATTTTTTTGTCGATTTCACCCCTTGGCAAATCATTACAGACCTTATGAGTCAACTCGTCCATTTTTTCATAGATAAAATCCTGCTCCGCTTCCGTAACGAAAACACGCAAAAAGGATCTCGTTGATGCAAGCATCGACATGGGCAGAAGCCCATTTTCAAGTTAAACAACTATAAAACAAGCGGAAAAGCGAAACCGCCAAACTACGCAGACAAAAAATAAAACGCCGCAACCTATACGGGATACGGCATTTGAAAAGACTTGCAATATTTATAGTGGCTACACTTCCGATATTTTTACATACATTAAAATCCCTACAGAAAAAACATTGTTCTCATGGGTTATATCCACATGACCGTTGTACTTCTCTACAGATTTATAGACACTTTTAAGACCATATCCATGTTCGTCGCCCTCTTTCTGGGTGACAATAACATTTCCTGCTCCACTTTTATCCTCTACATATTTCAAATTCCCGTCAAAAGTATTTTCAATATTTATGAAAAGACTGCTTTTGCTGAACTCAATATCCAATTTTATTTTCTTTTCGTGGACTTTCGCAACAGCATCCAAAGCATTATCCAAAAGATTTCCCAATATAGCTACAACATCAACTACATCAATATTGATAGCGGGCGGCACGGTAACGCCTACATCGACATTAATATTGTTTTCTTTGGCATTTCTAAGTTTGAAATTGATAATGCTGTCAAAAACCGTGTTCCCTGTTTCGCTATAGATTTCGCTTTCCCCAATATCGCCAAGCAAATGGTTGAGGTAATCTGTAGCCGCTTTGTTGTCCACAGTATAGTCTTTTAATGTGGTCAAATGTAGCTTTATGTCATGACGTATGGATTTCACTTTTTCTATTGAATCCTGCATAAGTTGGCATTGTATAAAATAATATTCTTTTTCTTTGGAATACAGCTCCGATTGCAACCTTTCTTGATATTTTGCCGAAAGACTATCATACAAATAAAACATTAGCATAACAGCACCCATCATTGAAACTCCAAAGATAGTTATGCTAATTTCTCCTGGTATATTTAAGTCCAAGATAAGGGCAAATGGCATAGAGAAAAAACCAATAAATATCAATGCCGCTAATATCGGCACTACCCATGCAACAGATATAAAGACTTTACTTTTTCTGATGTGCCTAAATCGCTGTATCAATGAAGTTGCTAAATACCCTAACGGCAATACAGCTATATTTGCCAAAATCATAAAACGCAATGTTTCTTCATATTCTATTGAATAAGAATAAAGTGGTATGAAGATAAGTAAAACAATGCTTGCTAATACAGAAAATGTTACGAATAGCAGATATGTTAAAACCGAAACCACCAGTCTTTTTATGACAGACGATTCGTAGTTAAGCGTAATAATAAAATATCCTGCTAAAGCAACAGGCACTTCTATAATAATCCTATTTAGTGCAGGGTGTTGAAGAAAAAATAAATGTTCAAGCGTGAACAGGATAAAAACAACGAAAAACGACTGTATCATTATAGGAAAAGATGTTTTCCTTTTTTCATAGAATATTCCCATCATTCGTTCAACGATAAATAGCGACATCGCAGTGGTAATGGGAAATATTATCGTGTAAATATCTGGCACGTTAGACCCTCCTTCTTTTTGTTATGGCAAAATAATTTTCCCTAACATCGTTTCTTCTGTGCTTGCTGATAGGCAAAGGCAACTCTTTATTTGCCAAGAACAATTGGCTATATTCTACAGTGGTTATATAGTCATAATTAACGACATAAGAAGCGTGAATAAAAAGAAAATCAAATCTTTTAAGCTGTTCCTCATACACCCATTTTAACGAGCCGTAAAATTCCTCGCTCTTGCCATTTGCAAGGTAGAGGATTATTTTTCGCTCTTGGTTTTCCAAGTAGAGTATATCTTTCAGCGGCACTTTGAAAGTGTCATAACCGATATTATAGGATAACACGCCCGACCAAAGCCCAGCTATTTCTAAAAATGTCCGTATAACCTTTTCTACTTTTTCATAATTCAAAGGCTTTACAAGAAAATGTAGGGGGCGTATGTCGAACAAATCCATTGCGTATTTCTTTTCCCACGAAATATAGACGATTGATACTATGTTGTTTTTATGGGTATCACGAATAAGCCGCCCCATTTCTACGCCGTTTAATTCATCTTTGGCAAATTCAATGTCAAGAAAAATCAAATCATAATGCGTTCTGGCTTCCAATTTTTTGCACAATTCTTCGACCGCAAAGAAAACGTCAATTTCATGCTTGACATTAAGATTGTCCAATATCTTTATTAAAGCGCGTTCCAACTCTGCGCCTATTTTTGTTTCGTCATCACATATAGCAATCGTTATCATAAATTGATTTCTCGCCTCACATTTTTGTTATTCACATATCTTTACAAGATATATTGTAGCATTTTCAAGACCCAAAAACAACCACATCATACATGGCTTGCTGTCCAGTTATTACATTAGCTTGCCCAGTTATTACATCAGAACGGTATGGCTTATTTATTTTGTTATGATTTTAGTTAAGAACAATGCAAAACAAAATATTTCAATTTAGGAGGATTAGCATGAAAAAGGAAAAAGATTACAGATGGCTTAATTGGCTGTCTTGGGGCATTTTGGTAGTTGTTGCGGCTCTGCTAATATGGAATTTTGTAACCTACAGGGGGGTTAACTTTTCTACAGTGCATTGGGTGATTCTTGCGGCGTGCGGCGTAGCTGAATTTGTAATCTGGCTTGCAAAGAAAAAATTACAAGGTGACGATAATTAAGGAGGGCTTTTTATGGACTATGCTATCACCATGAAAAATATCCGCAAAACTTTTGGGGCGAAAACCGCCATCAAAGATGTGTCTATAGATATAAAAAAGGGTGAATTGTTTGGCTTTCTTGGGCCGTCTGGGGCTGGCAAAACCACCGCCATAAGGATAATGACGGGTCAGCTAAAACAAACTGGCGGCAAGGCTACCATTCTTGGGCGGGATAATAATTCGCTGAACCATGAAATATATAGTCAAGTTGGTATTGTTACCGATAATTCTGGTTTGTATGAAAATATGAGCGCGTACGATAATCTTCTTATGTTCTCAAAAATTTTAAACACAAACAAGAAAGAGATTAAGCCCTTGCTTGAAAGGGTTGGGCTTGGTAACGACAAATATAAGCAAGCCAAAAGGTTTTCTAAAGGCATGAAACAACGGCTTGTGTTGGCTCGTGCCATGCTAAACCGCCCCAAAATTCTTTTTCTTGACGAACCTACAAGCGGTCTTGACCCTGCCACATCAATAGAAATACATAAATTGATGTTAGAAATGAAAAATGATGGCACGACCTTTTTTCTTACAACCCACAACATGGCGGAAGCCTCAAAGCTGTGCGACCGCATTGCCTTATTTAATGAGGGTGTAATTGTTGACTTGGGCTCTATGGATGAATTAAGCCAAAAATACAATAAAGAAAAGAGCGTTAAAATCCTTTTAACTTCTGGCAAAGAAGTTACATTTGCGCTGAACCCAGAAAACAGCCAAAAAATTGCGGATGTTTTAAAGGACGGCAATGTAGCAACAATACACTCACAAGAACCAACTCTTGAAGATATATTTTTAAGGCTTACAGGGAGGGGTTTATCATGATTTCATTAAGAAAAATAAGTGCGATATATAGCAAAAACATGAAGGGCATTGCAAAAAATCCCTTTATCATAGTTGCCCCCATTTTAGTTTTTGGTCTAAGTTTTTTATGGACTATGACCTTGCCTTATTATGCTGATAATTACGATTTGCTTGCCGTGCTAAACATGGTAATAGGAATGAATGTCATGTTGACAGGGATTACAACAATGTGTGTACTTATTGCAGAGGAAAAAGAAAAAAACACCTTGGGGGTGCTGATTACATCTACTGTGTCTGGTGTTGATTTTTTGACCGCCCATGTATTGACAACTGCCACAATCACAATAGCGGTTAATGTATTAGTTTTCTTTGTTGTTGGCGTTGATGGGTTGGCAATAGGTGATTTCTTAATTGTAACAAGCATAGGGACGATAGCCGCAATTACACTTGGGGCAACGCTTGGTATTTTAGCTAAAAATCAAGCG
>Ga0131853_10003077_pt1 | contig 29934 bp, 22 predicted proteins | sample TergutLab28metaG_FD_92764 | JGI IMG/M metagenome (GOLD analysis project Ga0131853, IMG submission 92764) | Labiotermes labralis P1 segment gut microbial communities from Petit-Saut dam, French Guiana - Lab288 P1 (version 2) (version 2) | ecosystem: Host-associated > Arthropoda: Insects >... | reverse complement strand
TAGTGAGGTTGGTCAGTTCGCCCGCCGCTTAAAAATTAGCACCACCCCAAAAAGTCTTTGACTTTTCGGGGACCCCGGGCAAGCAAATTTTTTGAAGCGGGGGTCTTCTGCCCTTGAGATAAATTGCTGGTATATGACAAACAGCGTATTTATGAAAGCACCTAATCAACGTTGTCCTAAAAGATAGATACCTTATAGCACTTCGCCATTGCCATAGGCAAAAATAAATTTTTGTGAAAGCTTAAAGAAATTCTCCAAATCCCGCTTATCTACAATGGAAACAGGCGAATGGATATATCTGCACGGCACAGCAAGGCCTATAACGGGCGTTCCGCCGTGTGCTGTGTGATAGTTAGCGGCATCAGTTCCGCCCATCTGTGAGCGCCTGAACTGGTGAGGTATGTCATTTTTGTTTGCCACTTCTACAATAGCGTCTATATATTTTTTAAGATAAACGCTTGTTCTGTCTATTAAAGATATAGAAGGCCCATTGCCCTGAACATTAACGGTTTGATGCTCTTTAATACCCATTGTGTCAGCCGAAATAGTTCCTTCAAGATTTAAAACAAGGTCAGCATTTATTTGATAAGCGCTTATCATTGAGCCGCGCAGCCCAACTTCCTCTTGAACCACAAAACAAGCAGTAAGTTTATGAGGATAGTCTGACTTAAGAGCCTCTATAGCCGCCAGACAGCCTACCCTATCATCAAGTGCCTTTGCTTTTACTTTGCTGCCAAATTCTACATAGTCACTGTCAAAAGCCACATAGTCGCCTATTTCAACTAATTTTTCGGCCTCTTCTTTACTTTCAGCGCCTATATCTATGTACAGTTTGTCTATAGCCAAAGCATTTGCACGCTCTGTCGGCTCTTGAAGGTGTATGGCCTTTGTGCCTATAACTCCCGTCACCCGGTTTTTGCCTATTTTAACAATTTTCGCCGGGAGTATTCTGGCATCAACACCCCATGAATGAAACTTTAAATACCCGTCTTTGTCTATATGGTTAATACACAGCCCAACCTCATCCATATGGGCTGAAAGGGCTATATGCCGGCCTTCTTTGTCTTTGTTCTTAACTGCTATTAAATTGCCCATTCTATCTGTATACAAGTCATCTACATAGGGCTTTATTTCTTCTTTTATAATTTCTCTGACTTCGCTCTCAAAGCCGGGCAAGCCATTGGCGTCAGTCAATCGTTTTATAAGCATAACATCTCCTCCAAATCTTTGCCGCTTAACCCCTGTATATAACTTGCAAGCAATTTAGACGTAAGCAATATATCCTTCATTTTCATTACCTCTACAGATGTGTGCATATATTTAAGAGGGAAACTGATAACACCTGCTGCCGTACCGTTCCTTGCAACCTGCATTGTCATAGCATCAGTCCCCGATGGGCCCGGCAAAACTTCTTTCTGGAAGGGTATGTAGTTGTCTTTAGCCGCTTCTACAAGGCTCTCATAAACCTTTGGGTGTATATTTATGCCTCTTGCAATAACAGGCCCGCCGCCTACTTTTTTACCTTTAGGTTCAGCTACATCAGGGGTCAAACCGTGGCATACATCAAGAGCTATTGCAATATCGGGCTGTATCTCGTAAGTCGCTGTAAGGGCACCTTTTGCACCGACCTCCTCTTGAGTGGAAGCTACATAATACACATCTATATCACAGACAGTGTCTTTTAAGTCTTTCATACACTGATAAAGAGCTGCAACACCTGCTCTGTCATCAAGGGCTTTTCCGGCTAAGGTATCATTTCTAAGCTCTACAACTTCTCTCTTAACTGTAATTACATCCCCTATTCTAACCAGCTCTTTAAGCTTTTCATCTGAAAGCCCGGTGTCAACAGCCATGTCCTCTATTTTATGGGCTTTTTTAGCTTCTTCAGGAGTAGTTATATGCGGCGGCTTAACACCTATTACACCGTAAACATCCTCTTTCCCGTGCACATAAACCTCCTGAGCTACCAAAGAGCGCTGGTCATAACCACCTACTGTGGTAAAGCGGAGAAACCCGCCTTTTTCATAGCCGGAAACCATAAGGCCAATCTCATCCATATGGGCGGCAAATAACAGTTTAAACTTCCCGTTTCCCTTTTTATGGCCGATTACATTGCCCAGAGTGTCCGTCCATACCTCGTCACAGCACTCTTTAAACGCATCGCTTACAAGGCTTTGCGTTTGCCTAAACTCAAAGCCCGCCACGCCTGTGGAGTTACACAGACTAATTAAAAACTCTTTAGTTGTGGCCAAAAAAACACCTCCTAAAATTAATGTACTAAGTGTAACATAAGTCTAATAAATTTGATATAGTCAATCTTGCTATTTTAGGAGGCTTTGGCTATAAAGTGAAGAATGAATTTCGTGTCGCCATTTACTCAAGAAAATCAAAATTTACAGGCAAAGGCGAAAGCACAGAAAATCAAATTGAAATGTGCAAGAGTTTTCTTCGGGTCAAATTCCCTGAAGCTTATGAAGAAGATGGCCTTAACATTTATGAGGATGAAGGTTTTTCAGGCTCGCATATTAACCGGCCTCAGTTCATTAATATGATGAATGCAGCCAGAGCACGCAAATTTGACACTATAGTATGCTACAGGCTCGACCGCATTAGCCGCAATATAAGCGATTTTGCAAAGTTAATAGATGAGCTTACCGCTCTTAATATTGCTTTCATCTCCATAAAAGAGCAGTTCGACACAGCCCAGCCTATGGGCCGCGCCATGATGTATATAGCCTCGGTGTTTTCTCAACTGGAGAGGGAAACCATAGGCGAGCGCATAAAAGATAATATGGAAGAGCTGGCAAAAGACGGCCGCTGGTTGGGGGGTGTTACTCCAACAGGATACCGTTCAATTAGGCTGTTTTCAGACAAAAAACATAAATATGTACTTGAGCCGGTACTGCATGAGTTAGAAATTGTAAAGCTTATATTTGAAGTATTTGAAAACACTCACTCCTTATATCATACTGCTGATTATTTAAACAAAAAAAGCCTTACAACAAAAAACGACAAGCCATTTAGTCCTGTAGCTGTCAAGGGGATTCTTGAAAACCCCGTTTACATGAGAGCAGATATAGATGCATATAACTTTTTGAGCAAAGCGAACCTGCACATATACGCCGAAAAAGATAAATTTAACGGAAAAAATGGAATAATGGCTTATAAGAAAACCTTACAAAAAGCTGGAAAAGTTAATCAAAAACTAGATCCTGATAGATGGATAATATCCGTTGGGCAGCATGAAGGGATTATTGAAGGTGTTAGGTGGGTTCAAATCCACAATATTTTCACCTCCCCCACAATAAAAAATGATTATGCCCTCTTATCGGGTATTATAGTTTGTGGTCTTTGCGGCTCCGGCTTTGCCACCAAAAAGCGTTATGATAAGCCTGGTTTTTACTACACATGCAAAAGTAAATGCGGTGTGAAAAATTTATCCGGCCTTGACGGTGACAAAGAGATATTGAAAAAAGTTCTGCCCTCTCACTATGCAGGCAGTTTGAGCCTGCAGAAGAAAAGGACAGAAATAAGTGATTTTGTCGAATCTGTTGTTTGGGATGGCAGGCAACTTAAAATAATATCAAAGGGATTCCACTATATTAATTGAGCCATACCTGTTGTTTAAATTTCCCCTGAATATTTATGACAATACTTGAAGAAAAAGTAAAAACAGTATATAATTCCAAAGAAAAGGAATACTACGGCTTCTGTGGTTCGCACTCACACATTTATCCGGCATCCGACAAGCTTTGCAATCCTTTGTCAGCGCTCGAAAGTATAGAGCTGGGTAATCAAGAAAATTCAGTGAATAAAGAGGAAAATAACAAAAGCCATGGAGGGAATTACACACGATACGGACAGAATGGAGTGAATATAGTAAAAGGGATATTAAAATACTATGGATATTGGTATAGCAGTAAGAATAAACGCTGATAATAGCGACAAACAGACTATATGCAAGTTTTGTAATTTATAATACGGCAATGGTGCATAACCTGTTTTACACGATTTTTTCGGACTGGAAAAATGGAAAAGGCCCATTTTTCCCGCGCTCACGGGCATGCCCCGTTGGTCTGCCGCGCTGTTTTTAGGCGCGGCGTAGACTACAGCACTCGCCCTGGCTGCCTGGGCGAGCAGTAAATGCGTAGCATTTACGACCAGCCCGAAAAAAAGTCGGTTCAACATGGGTTATGCACCGTTGCCATACGGATAGCATCTCATCTAAATAAAGCATACCTTGAAGCATCTCTGCTGCAAACGAATAAAGCATATCCTAAACCTGAGCACATGTTGTAAAATAATAATTGAAAATATTTCAAAAGGGGTGTACAGTACCATGCTAAAAAACATGAAGATAAAAACCAAATTAGCAATCAGTTTCGGAATAATGTTGATTATGCTCCTTGTAATCTCAGCATATACCATTATTGTTGCTTACACGAATACCGTTGCTATCCTTTCTGCTATCACTATAGTTGTTAGCATATTTATTTCCTTCTATATATCAAAGGCAATTACTAAGCCAATGCAAGAGCTGGTTGATATTTTAGAGGATGTGGCAAACGGTAATTTTAATGTAAATATTCGTGCCGATTCTAAAGATGAAATAGGTATGTTGGCATTAAGCACTAAGCATCTTGTAGATAGCCTTAAGACGCTTATCTATGACTTAGAGCATATGGCAGAAGAACATGAACGCGGTGAAATAGAAGTATTTGTAGACACGAGTAAATTTCAAGGGGAATACAGGATTGTGGCAGTTCAAGTTAACGAAATGGTTGAACATCATCTTGATATGATGCGAACAGCGCTACAAGCTTTCGATGAAGTTGCCGACGGCAATTTCGATGTTAGCCTTGAACAATTTCCTTTAAAAAAAGCTTTTATCAACATCGCATTTGATGATATGAAAAAAAATATTCTTAATGTAAACAAGGGGATTAATGCTGTAATTAAAGCTGCTGCCGAAGATGGCGACCTTGCTTTCCATATTGATGACAATCAGTACCATGGAGGTTGGCAAAAAATTATGCAGGGTCTTAATGCAATATGTAAAGCCGTTGATGAGCCTGTTGTGGAGATTAGAGACGCCATAGCCGCATTAGAAGTCGGCAGATTTGATAAGTTTGTAGAGGGCGATTATCCCGGTGATTTTAAAATTATCAAGCACCATGTTAATCTGGCTATCACTGACTTATCGAAATATATCCATGAAATTGACGATTGCTTAGTCGCTGTTGCCTCCGGCGACTTGACCCGAACTATAGATATGCAATTTGATGGAGACTTTAGCAGAATAAAAGAATCTATCAATTTTATTGTCAACACCCTTCACAAGACTATGTCTGAAATTGATTCTGCTTCTTCTCAAGTATTGAGCGGCGCTAAACAAATTTCTACCACTTCCATGGATTTGGCAAACGGTACCCTTCAGCAGGCCAGTTCTATACAAGAGCTGACCTCCTCTATTGATTTGATAAGCCAGCAGACCAAGCAAAATGCTGACAACGCATTAACCGCTAACAAGCTTTCTAACAAATCCACCACCAACGCCCAAGAGGGTAATGCCGCAATGAAACATATGGTAGAGGCAATGATGCAAATTAAAGAATCGTCCAATGACATATCTAAAATTATTCAAGTCATTCAAGACATTGCATTCCAAACCAATTTGCTTGCACTTAATGCAGCGGTTGAGGCTGCAAGGGCAGGAGATCACGGGAAAGGTTTTGCAGTAGTGGCAGAAGAAGTCCGCAATCTTGCCGCCCGCAGCCAAACATCTGCCACCGAAACCACAAGCCTTATTGAAGATTCCATCAATCGGGTAGAAACCGGGTCTAGCATTGCGGAATCTACATCAGAATCATTAGATATAATAGTTAAAAACGCCAGCGAGGTATTGGAGATAATAAACGGCATCTCTAAAGCCTCAACGGAGCAATCGGAAGCTATAGGGCAAATAAGCCTTGGACTTGGACAAATATCACAAGTGGTACAAAATAATTCGGCTGTTTCCGAAGAAACCGCAGCGGCATCAGAAGAGCTCAATTCACAAGCCGAAGTGCTTAGGCAGTTAGTGGCGTTTTTCAAATTTTAGCAGATAAGTCATATAGCAATATCGTACCCAAAGGGCTTTACAAGCCTTTTGGGTTTTTGTTAAGAGGAATTTTTTTGACCGGAAAAATAATAGGGGGAATTTTGCTGAAAATTTATTTTTTCTAAGATTAAGTGTTTAGGTGGAAACTTTCGTATTATAAGATACAAGCGCTTAGAAAAAATGGTGGTGATAAAATTGCAAGACGATACATTGATTGAAAAAATATCAAATGGAGAACAGGACGCTTTTCTCTATATGGTAGAAACATACAGCAAACTTCTGTGGGTAGTGGTTGGAGGTGTTTTAGGTACTGTAGGAACACCACAGGACATGGAGGAATGTATTAGTGATGTTTATGTTTATGTGTGGAAAAATCCAAAAACCTACAATCCCCAAAAAGGCTCAGTCAAAACATTTTTGGCGGTTATCGCAAAAAACAAGGCTCTTGATACTTATAGGAAACTATCAAAAGGTAAAATCGTTGAGCTGAGCGATGCAATTAGTTCTTCCGATGATGATTTGCTTGACTACATTATTGAAAAGGAAATGCACGATAAGTTGTATGCTGCAATCGAAACGCTGGCCAAACCTAACAAAGAGATTGTTATACGCCGATTCTTTTTTGATGAGAAGCCACGGCACATTGCAGAAAAAACCGATATTCCGATAAAGGAAGTTGAAAATCGGCTGTATCAGAGCAAGTTAAAGTTGAGAAAAATTTTAGAAGGAGGCGAAATTTTATGCGCTCAAAAAACATAATTTCAGAATTGCCCGAAGAACAGCTTGACAAGTTGTTAGCATACACGCCTGATTTTTCTGAAAAAAACCTTGAAAACATAAAACAGCTATCTCTTGAAAAGTTAAACATTAAAGAAAATCAAATTAGAGGCAGGAAGAAAACATCAATGAGAAAATTAGCCGTAATAGCGGCGGCGGCTGTACTGTTGCTGGCAACATCAACCGCTATATTTGCCGCAACCGGAGGTTTGGAGCAATTTCTTTCCCGCTTCAATCCCAATTTTGGAGAGTTTGCAATAGCTCCCCTGCAACCTGCCTTTGCGGAAAGTGAAGGTATACGCATTGAAGCCATAGGCGCACAGCAAATCGACCATGTAGTGCTTGTATATGTGGCTATGACTGATTTAAGCGAAGAAAACCGCTTGTCCCGCCATATGTCACCCGACTTGGAAATTCATATTGATGGCGAAGCAATAAACGGCCCCAGTAGCAGCAGACGGTTGGATTTTGATGCTTCTACTAATACTGCCTATTTTGAAATGCGAATCGTAGGCGATGCTGGAATGCCAAAAGCAGACACCATAGAATTGATTGCGAACAGAGTCCAAGACTTTGAACATTCCGGGCAGATACGCACGGCTGTTGAAGGGGATTGGCGAATGATTGTAAACAGCAGTAATCTTGGTATCAAACCGATTGTTTGGTCGGATATACCAGCAGGCAATCTTCATATTGAACATATGTCACTAAGTCCTTTTGGGGTGCAGATAAACGGTTCACACTCTTATGAGGTCAACTTATTCCCTGTCTTTGATGTGAGGATTGAATTTGAGAACCGTTGGCTTAATACCCGATTGCCGGGTGGAGGCGGCGGAATAGGTCACAACCATTTTTCACACTTCCAATTTTCAGATACACCTATTGATTTAGAAGCGGTAACGGCTATTATAATCAATGGCGAACGTATCATCGTCCCATAAGATGCGGCGATAAGGCAGGCTTTTGGCGTGAAAGTGGTGAGCAATATTACAGGCAAGGCCCCACTGGCCCTGATTATCGCATATTAGAATTTACAGCCAGGGATGGCAGATACTGCCAAAATTTGTTAAAGTATAGTGAGTTAACTTTAAAATTTCCACACGCAGTGTAGGGAGATTTTAAAGTTAAACGAACGTCCCCTACAGCGAAACATCGTAGGTGTTGAGCTGTGGGAGGCTCACGGAGTGAGCCACTGGTTTAACTTGTAAGGGTGTTTGCAAGTTAAACCAGTATATTCGTTTAACATTGTCGACTATAGCTGGGCGACAATATGGCGGTGATAATGATATTCCCCTAAAGAAAACCAGCGCCTAACAGTGCGTAGGCGCGATTTGAGAAAGTGCTGTGTAGGTTAGGATGGAACTTTTTTTGTATTTGTAACTATAATTTTGACACGACAGAAGTTAGTAAGAGTCAAGGGCTTTACATTTTGCCTTTGGCAAAATATAAAGCCCTTGAGATAAATATATAAGTGGTGTTAGTTTGCGTCCGCATGCTCAAAAGACCATTCAATGGAAGTAACTTCCCAGCCATGCACTATTTCACGATGAAATAAGATTAATCGGCCACCATAAATGCTAAAGGAAAAGACGACATCATTTGTACCATCGTCAATATCAGAAAAAGACAAACGATAGAGTCTATCTTCCATAGACCATCGTGCGGTTACGTCTGGTCGGCCGGTTTCAGAAAATATGGCAGTGCCATCAGCAAGAAATTCCAGTTGCACAGCCATGTCGCCATAAAATCCACTGTTAAATTCTATGCCTCTTACAAGTTCTTCAGCCACATACTCTGTAAAGCGCAGTGCATTCCACACACCCAGCAAATCACGCGCGGCAAAAAAGCTAAGGGTAAGAACTTCCACAGAGTTTGGATTCCACCACACACTCATGCCCAGACTTTCCAGCAGGGCACGTATAGGGAGCATTGTTTTCCCGTTGATTATTTGCGCGGGCACATCCAGCAAAAATTCTTCGCCATTGGTTGTGAATGTTGGGCTGCCAATTATAAGAATTACTTCATATGGCACATTTGTTAGTGTGATTGTTTGTGTAGTATAATGCCAGTCTACTTCAAAGCCCAAGGCTTCAAAAATGTCACGCACAGGTACAAGAGTACGGCCATCTACGATAACAGGGCCTTGATCTGCAAACTCTACCGGTACATGATTAATGTTTACACGTATTTCACTTGCGTACAAGGTAATAGGCACAAATATACAAAGTGTCAGCACCAATATCGCCGTTGATAACAGTTTTTTTGTTAATTTCAAAGCAATCTCTCCAAAACATAAATTTGTTGAACGACTATAGCAAACGACTTTCGAAATCGTGAGCCGCCTACGTGCTAAAACCTATGACTTTCCACTGGCAACAAGGCAACTTTCCAACCAGGTATAAATCCCCTTTGCAGTAAAGTATGACTTTCCACTGACAGCAAGGCAACTTTCCAACCAGGTACAAATCCCCTTTGCAGTAAAGTATGGTTTTGCCCAAAACACCTACCCCAACCGTTGGTCTGTGCGGATGATTTAACCGCACATAGACTGTTTTTGGGCCGCACTTGCCCCCTCACGTTTTTCAATATCGCTTGCTATATAACAAAACAAAACGACGCACAAAACATTACACTATATCACATGTTAAAATTCTACACAAAATTTCCTCTTCTTTGGACAAAACCATGGGTATAGGGTGGATGTCCCACCGAACCTACAGCACACCAATACAATATTACCATAATCAGCATTTTATAGTTTTCTATATTCCTTAGCACACAAATCGTGTATTTCACGGCGGAAAGGGATGTGTTTTTCATTTTCACGGGTTGGGTGAACACGGTTGGTCATAAAAACAACATATTGGCTTGTCTCTGCATCTACCCAAAGAGAAGTGCCCGTAAAACCGGTGTGCCCATAAGAACCTACAGGGAAAATGCTGCCGCAGGATACCGGCATAGCCGCCTTAACAGCAAAACCTAACCCGCGCCCTTCTTCACAATGTGGGCTGTGGTTTTTTAAGGCTTCTTCAAACAAGCTCTCTGAGATTATAGAACCGCTTTTCGTCCGGCCTTTGCCCGAGAACATTAGAGCAAAACCCGCCATGTCCTCAATATTAGCAAATACGCCGGCGTTTCCTGATACACCACCTAAGAAGCGGGCATTTTCATCATGTACAACACCCTCAAGCCACGTTCCTGTTTTGTTATCAAACTCTGTTACGGCAAAAGTATAACCAGAATTATTACCCTGAGTTGGATTGTAACCGGCAGATTTTAACCCAAGCGGGTCAAAAACACATTGTTTTGCCAGTTTATCTAAGGTATTATTACCTGCTGCTTCACAAATTTTACCAAGAAGTATGTACCCAAGACAGCTGTAAACAACAGCCTTTCCCGGTGTGTTCAGCAAGTCCATATCCAAAATATGACTGACAACATCGTCAGGCCCTTTGACTAAATTGTATATCTGGTCGTGAGCCGCAAGACCGCTTAAATGAGTCATCAGATGGAATATACTTATATTTCCCTTATCCTTAGGCGTTTCAAAAAAACTACCCAGAGTATTGTTTAAGCTTAATTTTCTCTCTTCTATAAGCTTTAAAGCTACCATTGTAGTTGAAGTTATCTTTGTTAATGAAGCTATGTCAAAGAGAGTATCTTTTTCCATAGGTTTTTTCTCAGGCAGTATCTGACGATGGCCGTAAACCTTTCGAAATAACTCACCACTTTTATCACCTATTGAAATGGCAGCACCGGGGTATACTCCGTCTTCCAGGCCGCGGTACATCAGTTCGTCTATTACTTCTACCCTAATCATATAAATAATACTCCTTCATTTCTTCCTTAAAGCCGGCCTCGTCACGGTCCATTTGCTCAAATATTTCCTCCAAAGGCCGGCCTTTTCGAAGTTTGTCATCGCCGTGAAGAAGGTCTATCATATAATTATCATATTCAGGTAAAAAACGCCATGTAAAATTTTCACCTGACAAGTTGCGAAGTGTATCTATTAAATGCACTCCCATGCGAACGGGATTTATAGCAAGCGGGTCACTAACATGCACCTGTACTCCCTGGCACGGGATATTTTTATGCTTAAACTCCACAGGAGTAAAGTACGCCGGCCTGAAAATAAAACCGGGCAGTTCCTTTTTGTTCATGATATCTGCCAGTTCCTGTGCATTTAACCAAGGGGCACCAATTTGCTCAAAGGGTTTTGTAGTGCCGCGGCCTTCGGCTATGCTGGTGCCTTCTATAAGACAGGTGCCAGGGTACGTCCAAGTACACTGACGTGTGGGCATGTTAGGGCTTGGAGGAACCCAAAGGTTTGATAAGTCACTGTCGCCCTTGATTTTAGTATCCCAGCCTTCTATTTTTACAATATGTAAATCCAGCTCAGGGCAGCTTTGTTTTTTAACCATAGTTGCCAGTTCTCCCAAAGTCATGCCGTGGCGGGTAACAATAGGTAAGTGGCTTAAAAAGCTTTTAAAGCCCTCGCCGGGCAAAATACCCTGAACCGGCCGGCCAATAGGGTTATACCTGTCTAAAACAATAAAAGACTTGCCGGACTTAGCAGCTGCTTCCATACTAAGGGCCATAGTTGCAGCATAGGTATAGAAGCGCACACCAACATCCTGTATGTCAAAAATAAGGCAATCTACCATTTCAAGCATTTTCTCGTCCGGTGCCAAATGCTCACCAAAGAGCGAAAACTCAGGAAGGCCCGTTACAGGGTCAAAACCATGGCCTACGTGCAGTTCGTCCTGCACGACACCGCGTATGCCGTGCTCCGGCCCGAAAAAGCATGTTAAATGCTTAAGCAGCAAATCCCCCGTGGCTTTTAGCTCTTTATTAACCCCGGTGTGATTAGTAATAAGCCCGCCTCGGCAGCCTTTAAGTTGCTTTTCTACTTCTAAGATACGGTCTATTCCGTTAAGCATACTATCACCTCATATTTTTTATCTCAAGGGCAGAAGCCCCCCATAAAAAAATAACGCAAGTGCCGCCGTTTTGCGGCTGTCCTGGCATATTTTATGAATGCCGCAGGTAAATTATTTAGAACCTCCCGGCAATTCACCTCTAAACTCTATTTCTCCTTTAAGGGCTTTTATAACAGAGTTTAGTGAACGGTTTGTATATTCATATGCAGCAATATAAACATCAGCATCTTCCATCAACAAAATTTCATAAGGCGTGCCTAAAGCTATGACCAAAACTTTCTTTCCGCTGTCCTTAAGGGCTTTGTATAATAATACCTGCCCGGGGTTTTGCACAGCATTAGATACTGCCAATAAAACTACAGAGTAGGGGGCAGCCTTAAGTGCTACCCTGGCGGCCTCGTCCCCATCAAGTTTTGTATTTATGATTGCAAACTCGGCAGTAAAAGCCTTTGCAGCCAATTCACCAAATGCTTCAAACTTAACAATGCTGTCATCAGCAAGGCTGGCATTACTTCTGGCGGTTGATATGACAAAAAGTTCTCCTTTCCCAACTTTTTTGCTGAGAGGTAGCAAGTCCTTGTCATCTTTTATTAAGGTTATACTTTTTTGGCTTATTTCGTCTGCAAGTTTTTCATGCTCTTCATAAGTTTTTTGCGGCTCTAATACCCCTTGAGGTTTAGCATATTTTTGTTTATATTTTAAAATACGATTGAGGGACGAGTTAATTTTTTCCATAGGGATTTCACCTGTTTTGGCCGCTTCCCAAACCGCTTCCACACAACGGGCCCATACAGCGGCATCTGCGTTCAGGCAAATAATGTTAACCCCGGCATTTATGGCCATAATACAGGCTTTTTCAATAGTATAATTTTTACTGATAGCATCCATTGACATACAATCTGTTAATATTAAGCCTTCAAATTTCATCTCTTCACGCAAAAGGCCTGTAATAATCTTTTCTGAAAGGGTGGCCGGAAACTCACTATCTATGGTTTTAAACAAAATATGCGCACTCATAAGCGAATCCACTCCGGCAGCAAAGGCGGCACGGAATGGTACAAGTTCTACAGCCTCTAAGCGGTTCATATCATGCTCTATAGTTGGCAGGGCAAGATGCGAGTCCATGTCGGTATCACCATGACCCGGAAAATGCTTAACATTAGCCATAACCCCGCTTGACTGTAAGCCTTTTATATAAGCGCTAACCATTTTGGCCACAACTTTGGCATCACTGCTATAGGAGCGCGGCCCTATTACAGGGTTTTTAGGGTTATTATTAGTATCTGCCACCGGTGCATGGTTTATGTTAATTCCAAGGCGCTTTAGGCTGTCACCTACCATTTTCCCCATTTGCTCTACTGTAGCCTCCGAAGCGCCGGAGGCGGTTAATGCCATATTTGAAGGAAAATGAGTAGTTCCCGAATAGGCTCTTAACACCATGCCGCCTTCTTGGTCAGCCGAAATAAAGGCGGGTATGCCGCAAATATCTTGCGCCAAAGCTTGGAGGCTGTCGCTTAAAGCTCTAATATTTTTATAGTCAGTTAAATTTCTAGTAAAATAAATATAATTACCTATACAATATTTTTTAAAGAGCGCTCCTGTTTCATCTAACAAGCCGGTTCCTTCAAAAGAGAGAAGAAAGAGCTGCCCCACCTTTTGCTCTAGCGTTAATTTTTCAATATCCATAATGCACCCCCGAGTGCGAATTTAAACTCTTTTAATAGATATAGCTACACAACTATAAAACATATTAACTATACAAGTGGTACTTAGCCTTTACATTTTCAAACTCTTTGCACTCAGCCTCATAACCGGTAAGTATGTCATTCAAAGAGCGTGTATTTTCACGAACGTAATTTCCCCCGGTGATGCAATCAATTATATGCTTGCCATTCTCCATATAAATCTGATTAAACCGAAAGTCTTCGTTAAAAAGTTCTTTAATTGTATATAAAATAGTCAGCCCTGTTTGCACAGGCCGAAAGAGAGTTCTGTCGTTAATATGAATTTCTATGCCGCCGCAAAGCTCGCCGGCATATTTGGAATACTTATGGTGGTATTTAAGCGGAGTAAAATAATGTGGCCGAAAGCTGACACCGGGCAGAGAGAGACACTTAAGGGCCTCAGCCAGTTTATCGCCATTAAGCCAAGGGGAACCTATGAAACTAAAGGGTTTGGTGGTGCCGCGGCCTTCAGAAACATTAGTCCCCTCGAACAAGCAAGAGCAGTTAAAGGTAAAACAAGTATCTACTGTGGGTATATTAGGTGATGGCACTATCCACTTAGCCCCTGTGTCTTCAAAAAACATGGAACGCTCGTATCCATCCATTGTAATGATTGACAAATCACAGCCTATGCCGTACTCACTGTTAAAAAGCCGGGCACATTCACCAATAGTTAGGCCGTACCTTTGGGGGATTGGGTAGCGGCCTATAAATGAGCTGCAGGACAGCTCCAGCATATTACCTTCAACACCTAATGCGTTCATAGGGGCGGGCCGGTCAAAAACTACAAATTTTTTATTATATTCGGCACAAGCTTCCATCATATAGGCCATGGAATAAAGATAAGTGTAAAACCGCGACCCTACATCCTGCATATCAAAAGCGACCATATCAATATCTTCCGTCGCCTCTTTCTTCGGGCATTTACTGCTGCCGTAGAGACTGATAACCGGCAGCCCGGTTTTCTCATCAACGTAGTCTGAAAGCACTACACCAGCTTGCAAATTACCGCGCACTCCATGCTCAGGCGCAAAAAGCTTTACTAAGTTAAAATGCTCACACAACAGATCAATTGTACTTTCGAGACTGCTGTCAACACCGGTGCAATTAGTTAATAGGCCTACTCTTTTACCTTCAAACAAGGCCGAGTTTGCCTCAAGTTTGTCAATGCCTAATTTGAACATCATAGATGTCACATCCTTTGATTACAATCATGCATTCCTTCAAGTTTACTACACATTATCCGCTTGTGACAGCCAAAATGCAACCGGCTCTAAAAAAGCAAAAGCTTTAAGGCTGTCCGGCAAAGGGCTATAGACAAAACCCAGCAACTTCTTGCATATAACGCACTTTGATTCATTATTTAAAGATACTAAAATGCTTTCACAGTAAGCCTCAGGCAAATTTTTTGCTTTTATCTGAGCCTGTATAAAAGGCCTCAGCTTTGCAAATGTGTTTTCTATATTAAATATGTTAAGGTTTACCCCATCTTTAATTTCGCAGTTAATTTTGCTGTGTTTATTCATAAACATAGCTGTATCATCTTCACACAAGGGATAGAAAAATCTTGCCTCTTTTATGTTTATTTCCTTAATTAATTCGCTCGCACCATGCATGATGCATAATATGTCACCTGCAGCTTCTATAAAAACACTTTTATCTTTTTTAAAAGCAATATACCCTACATTATTACCACAGCGAATAATTTTCCAGTTTATGTTTTTACTTTCAATTATTCGCTGCCACATACTTTCTGTTCGCACAATCCGCGAACTAAGTGTTGTATAAAGCTCATCAAGCAACTCAATATCACTTTTATCAGGGGCTTTAATTTCATAGCTCGAAGGCCTGTCTTTAAAGATAGGCTCAAACTCCCGCTTACCAAAACTAAATACTAAATTATTTCCTCCGCGGTCCCAGCCAAAGTGTGCGTATCTTATGCGATCACCGCTAAGCCAAGAGGCGTTTAGCCCATCTTTAGTCATATCAGCAATTGCCATTTTCAGCAAATTAGTCATATGACCGCTTTTACGATAATCCGGCAGACAGACTACCTGGCCTATGCCACCTATTTTTAAAGTTTCTCTCAAATCCCCTTCTTTGTCCGATATTATCCAGTCGCGGCAATAGCAGCCAACTGCTGCCGCAACCTTTCCCTCAACTAATGCTATGTAATGGTTATTAACATCCTCATCTGATGCTTTTTCCAAAGGAGGGCAAATATGCCCCAGGTTTTCATAAATCCAGCCCGGCCCATCTACCGTAAATGCCACACTTATTGCTCGTATCATTTCATCATAATGCTCTCTTGTGCAGCGCCGATAAACCACGGACATAGAAAAACCCTCCAAAACCATAGTATAGTGAAATGAATTTAAAACTGCAAAGCTTGCGTTGTGGGTTTTAAATTTAATTGAACGTCTCTCACCGCGATCCTGAAAGGATTAGGATGTAGTCTTTTTTCGCCAAAGGCGAAAAAACCGTTCGAGCTTGTGACGTTAAAGCCCGTCACAAGACTCTCACTGACTAGTTGCGGCAAATGTGAACATAGTTCACATTTGGGCTGTATCACTTTTAAAGTGATACAGCTATATATGCAGCAGAAAAGCCGATACAAATTAACTAAGCTTTCAGCCCTTATTTCTTAGAACCTGCGGTCAGTCAAGGAGCGCCCGACAACGCATACCGGAAGGAGTAAGCTAGGAGGGCGCGGCAAAGAATGGCGGAAAATCAGCCGCAAGGACGGGCCAGAATTTTATTGCCCGCCGGTTCTAAATTCGGTAAGAGCCTTGTACTCTTCCAGTTCTTTAGCATTGCCCCGCACAAAGTGACCCGGTTCAATTTCTGTCCACACAGGTTTGTCATTAGAGTAGTCATGAACCGCCGGGTCATAAACCAATAATTTTTTCTTTTTTTCTTTAATAGGGTTTGGTATAGGCACAGCGGAAAGAAGGGCGCATGTATAAGGGTGCAGTGGATTAATAAACAAATTTTCCGTCTCCGCAAGCTCAACCAAAACACCCTTATGCAAAATGGCTATACGGTCTGTGATAAAGCGCATAACAGCCAAGTCGTGGGAAATAAACAAAGTTGTAAGATCGCGTTCTTTTTGCAGGCGGGAGAGCAAGTTTAAAACTTGCGCCCTTATAGATACGTCTAATGCGGAGATGGGCTCATCAGCTATAATAAATGACGGCTCCATAACTAATGCCCTTGCTATGCCTATGCGCTGCCTTTGGCCACCTGAAAACTCATGAGGGAAGCGGCTGGCAAATTCGGCCAAAAGCCCAACTTCATCAAGTATTTGCCCTACCCTATCCCTCCGTTCTTTTGATGAAAGGCCCTTGTTAACGTTAACAAGCCCCTCGGATACTATATAATCAACTTTGGCCCTGTCATTTAGGGATGACATAGGGTCTTGAAACACCATCTGAATTTCAGAAATAATCTTTTTGTCCAGCTCACGGGAGATTTTGCCGTTTATTTTTTGGCCTTTAAAAAATACATCACCGCGGCTGGTGGGGTTAACACGTATTATGGCACGGCCTATAGTTGTCTTACCTGAGCCGGACTCGCCAACAAGCCCAAAAGTTTCTCCCTGATAAATATCAAAACTTACGCCGTTAACTGCAACAAACTTTTTATTCCTGGAGCCAAAGGTAACCTCCATATCGCGTATGCTGAGCACCACTTCTTTGTTCATACAAGAATCCTCCTTGTAAGATTATATGGGCAACAAGGCATAACCTGTCGGTTATACATGGTTGCCGGTGGATTTTGATTCTTAGAACCTTTATTCAGTAAATGTGGCAAGTGTATGTGCAAGCCTGATTTTCACCATTCGCAGAGTGGCGGCGAAAGCATAATAGAAAAATTACGGCAAAACGCCACAACAAAGAAGGGCGGAATAATCAACCGCACAGACAGTTGGCAGCCTACTGAATACAGGTTCTTAAATGTTCTTAATACTCTCAATTTGCGAAGGCGGTTCCAAAGAAGGTGCCCTAAGGTCTAAAAGCCAAGTACGTGCTTTATGTGTTGGGCTAATCTGGAAGTATGGCGGGCGGTGAAGAAAGTCCACAACTAACGGCAGTGGGTTTCTGGCGGCAAAAGCATCTCCGCGTACACCCAGAAATAAATTTGGAGGGGTGCCTTTTATGGATAAAAGCTCTTCCTTACGATTGCCAAGCTGTGGCAAGGAGGATAAAAGCGCCCAGGTATAAGGGTGCCTGGGGTCAAAAAAGACCTCGTCACAGTTTCCTATTTCAACAATATCACCGGCGTACATGACAGCAATACGGTCAGCCACATTAGCAACAACACCCAAGTCATGCGTTATATAAACCATAGTCAGGTTATATTTTTCGCGAAGCTCGCCTAAAAGGCTCAAAATTTGGGCTTGTATGGTAACATCTAAGGCGGTTGTAGGCTCGTCACATATTAAAAGGCGTGGGTTACAGGCTATTGCTATGGCTATAACCACCCTTTGGCGCATACCGCCGGAAAACTCATGCGGATACTGCTTATGCCGGTTTGCCGGGTCGGGTATACCAACATCATTAAGTATATCAATAGCCTTTTGCATAGCAGAAGCTCCGCGCATATTCTGATTATAACGCAAAGCCTCACAAACCTGCCACCCTACGGTTTTTAAGGGGTTAAGGCTTGTCATAGGATCTTGCATAACCATTGCTACCTGCGAACCGCGAATGCCCCTCCACTCATCCTCAGATTTAAACTTGGCAAGGTCTTTACCGCCATAATAAATAGCGCCCGAATCAACCCAACCGTTTTTGTCCAAAAGACCAATAAGATTTTTCATCAAAACTGACTTGCCGGAGCCGGACTCGCCAACAATAGCAAGGCTCTCGCCTTTATATATATCCAAAGAGACGTCACGTATAGTATGTAGCTCTCTTCCTCTTAAACTAAATTTAACATTAAGGTTCTGTATGGAAAGTAAAACTTCTTTTTGGTCAATAGTTTCCATAAAAGCGGTACTCCCTTCATAAAAAGTCATACTCTACTGCAAACAGGACTTGTAACCGGTTGGAACATTGATATGCTTTTGCAGAAAGTCATACTTTACTGCAAAAGTGATATTCACCTGGTTGGAACATTGATATGCTTTTGCAGAAAGTCATACATGGTTGCGCGGGTCGGCTGAGTCTGAAAATGCATTGCCGGCAAGGTAGAAACAGATTGAGATAGTAGAAAGTACGGCTGCAGGAAATAAAAGCTGGTATGGATGTGCCCGCATTATAGGCCTGGCCATTTCCAAAAGGTTACCTAAAGTAGGTGTCACCGTAGATATGCCAAGGCCCAAATAAGAGAGAAAGACCTCACCTGTAATAGCGGCGGGCACAGCAAGGGCCATGCGCAGCATTATTACAGAAACCATCTGCGGCAAAAGGTTCCTTGTGATTACTTTAAATGCACCCGTGCCTAAACAGCGGGAAGCCAAATTAAACTCCCTGTCACGAAATATCAGTGTGAGATTGCGTATGTTATGTGCATGCCCTATCCAGGCCCAAAAGCTCATGGACAGAATAAGTACAGGAATGCTGGCACCAAAAAGCATTGATGCAAGAATCAATATAATTGTATTTGGTATATTATTGATTATATTATATATTTCCGTAAATAAAAAATCCAACTGGCGCACATATCCCCACAGCATTCCAAAAACTATGCCAAAGCTCATGCTAACCCCTGCAACCGCAAAGCCTATCATCAAAGAATTACGAGTGCCGGCCCAAATACGCGCCCAAAGGTCTTGGCCTATTGAGTTGGTGCCAAAAAAGAAAGTCCCGTCAAAAAACTGAGGTGGAACATTTCTATAAAACCTTGGGGGTGAGGCTGTCATATCGTCATGAATAAGGCCCGGGTCCAGCTGGCCCGGAAGATATTCCTGCAAAATAGAAAAACCTATAAGTACAACAAGTATAATAAAAGTAGTCATGCCCATTTTATTTTTAAAAAACATACGGATAGAGCTTCCCCAATAGGAATAATTAGAGTAACCTGTGCGCTCGGCCTCTTTAAAACTGTTGTCTACAAAACGAAACAGCGAAGGGTCAAGGGCGGCTGCTTCCTCTTCCGTTAAATCATCGGGAAGGCTCATAGCTTTTTCACGGAAGTTTTCTATAACAGAAGCCTCAAGCTTATCGGCACTTTTAAGCCAAACATTATATTTACTCATTATCTCGAAGCCCCTTTCTTATGCAGCCTTATACGCGGGTCTGCAAAGGCCATTAACAGATCCCCAAGCAACAAGCCAAAAATGCCCACCGTTGAAAAAATAATAACAAGGGCCTGTACAAGGGCATTATCTCTTGCCAATATGGCATCTATCAAAAGGCCGCCCATACCGGGAATAGAATACAGGCGCTCAATTACAATCTGACCCCAAAGGGTGCTTAAAATAGAAAGAGGTATAAGGTTTGTCATAGGAACCACGGCGTTTCTAAAAACATGGCGGAAGAAAATTGTAGTATTAGGCACATTTTTTATCTGTGCAAGCTTAATGTAGTCCTTATTACTTTCATCAACCATATAACGGCGCATCCAAAAGGCATTTATAGCTACGATTGGCAGGCACATAGTAAGTATAGGCAAAATTCTACTTGCCGGCGTGTCAAAACGGAAAGTTAGGCTGGTACCTAAAAGCGCCGTGCCATAAAGCTGAATCATTATCATATAAACCGGTGCGGGGACGGCATTTAACAGAGCAACATAACCGGTGCCGGCCTTGTCCCATGCGCCGCCCTTTTTGCGCGACATCATAACCCCAAGGGCCATACCCAGAGGCATACCCAAAGAAACCGCAATCAAACCAAACTGCAGTGAAATAGGCACTCTGTCGGCGATGACCTGAGCTACAGGCACATTAACCCGTATCCTTGAAGACAGACCAAAATCAAACTGTGAAAGCTGGCTTAAAAAATTAAAAAGCTGTATGGGAACAGGATCCAAAAGACCCATGCGATAAAGCTCTGTTTGACGCTGCTCTTCCGTAAGAAGGTCATACCGACCGCCAAAATAGCCCTCTACAGGCAACATACGCAAAAGCACAAACACAATACAGATGATTATAAAAACACTTAGTAATGATCTTAACACTCTTTTAATTATATATGCCGTCACTAGTGGTTAATCCTCCCTCCACCCTTATCTTTATATAGCAAATATCCAAGTGAGCTACCCTGCCCCAAAGGGGTGAGCCATCGGTTTTTTTGCCTGCGGCAAACCACAAGACATTAAAACCTGTTCACTCTGCTCCATTCGCCAAAAATGCATTGGCTATAGTAAGTAACATAGCCCACAGCTTACAATAATAGCTTTACATTTTCATGGAAAATGTAAAGCTATTAAAACAGCCACTGCATACTGCGAAAGCCTATTTTCGCAGGGTCTTAACCATTAAAATAAAACGGTTTACCAATTTCCTACCGGTATAGGGGGAGCATTGGCAATTCTCTCGGCAAGCTCAGCCTGCCATTCCGCGTGGAATGCCTCCCACTGCTCATTTGTCATAGGTTCTGCAAGCATCCTTCTGCCAATCCAGCCAACTTGCGGACCCATTCCGCCGAAACCGTCGAAGGGATTATAACGGAAAGCAAAGGAACCTGTGCCTGTGTTGTAAAAAGGTCTGACAATGGCATGGCTTAACAAATGATATTCAGCTTCATTAAAAGCTTGCCAGCGCTCTATATTTTTTGTATTGAATGTAACAGCATGGTCTATTAATCTTTGATATTCGGTGCGTATCCTCTGGGTTTCAGCACCGTCGGCATTAGCCCAATGTATCCATGAATCATCCACTGTTGGCCTTGAGAAAGCAAAAGTCCAAGCCTGGGGGTCACCGGGTGCCACAGAAAAACCGTTATTGCCTTTCATTAAGCCATATTGGGCTTGACGGCGGATAGTTGTTAAAAAGTCAACGGTAGGGCCGGTTACTATAACAGGGTTTATGTAGTCTGCACCTAAAAGGTCTACAAGCTGCTGTCGAAGAACCTGAACTTCAAGGCCCCATCCGGCAGTATTAGGGTTATATGTCATAGGTATTATAATTGGGAAAGTGGCTCCCGCGGCGCTAAGCTCCTGCATAGCCTGCTCTTTGTACTGCAAAGCGCGCTCAGGGTTATGCAGCCAGTTGGGATATTCTTGAAAAGCACTTAACGGCTCCATATCAACAAAGTCAACGCCGTCTACAACAGCAAAACCCCTTGGAGTTATAGTGTTTGAAAGAAATAGCTCGGGGTTAAAAGGCTCTGTCGGCAAAAGAGCTCTGTAGCTGTCAATGCCCCAGAAAATTGATTGACGAAAGGCCTCGTTATTAACGGCTATGCGCCAGTTATCAGGCTCATGCTCCGCATCAAACTGAGGATCGAAATTGAACATATAATACCACTGGAATTCATTATTTGGCACACTGGGGTTAACCATAAAAGCTAACTCAGGGTCATTTATCCAAGAATCCACAACATCACTTGTTATCTGAGCCCAGTCAGACTCGTTACGCCTGAACATCTCATGGCCAAGAGCTAATGATTCTGCATTAAATGTGCCAACTGCACGCTCCAAATGCACATTCTCGGCATCCCAGTAAAACGGATTGCGTTCCCAAACACGGGTATGGCCGGGAATAAACTCAGTAAGTACAAAGGGCCCTATATACAATGTTGTTTCAACGCTTGTGCCGTAAAACATACCCATTTCTTCCAGGAAAGGCCTGTAAGCCGGCTGGAAGTTGGAGGCTAATTCCAAGAAAAAAGGAACGGGTTCTACAAGCTCTATCTCCAAAGTGTAATCGTCAATGGCTCTAAAGCCTACAAGAGAGGGGTCATCAATATCACCATTCCATAATTCAAAGGCATTAACAATCCTTGGCTGGAAATTATGATGGTTGACAGCCATCATCTCAGGGTTTAATACCCATTCCATAACAGCCACAAAGTCATCAGCAGTAAGCAGGCCTACAGGGTTCATCTGATGGTCTACCCACTCCAGCCCTTCACGTATGTAAAAACGCCATCTTAACCCGTCCGGGCTGACTTCCCAGCTATGTGCAAGGCCGGGCACTGTGAGCCTGAAATTATCACGCCTTGTAAGAGCCTCACTACCCGGCATATTACCCTCCGAATTATTGGCAGAATCGGCTGAGTTAAAAGGGTTAAGATTTGTTATTTCGGTACCGTATACAAACCGCATAACCTGCTCCCCGTCATACTCTACACCATGGCGCCCCTGAGCACTGCCTGTTGCACCTCCGCCCGGCCCTGAAACAGTGCCGCAGCCGGCCAGTACAGAAATAACCAGCGCAATAGCCAAAAACCTACCGGCCACTTTGAACAAAGTATTTCTCCTCATAATCCAATTACCTCCTTTAATTTTTAATAATAACTAGAAAACCTGTTAATCCCTATAAGCAAACCGCTTTAAGCAAGGCAAAGGCAAACTTAACCCTCAAGAAAATTATAAAGGCATTTGGTACTTCAAAAAACACAGCAAAATCGCAAAGAAGAACATTTTTGTTGTTACTTAATAGAAAAATATGTTTTCTATTTTGGGTGAATGGCGAAGCTATAAGGACTATCAAAGTTTTGTAATTTCGAATTTGCCTTCTGTCTTGAACGAAAACGTATTACTTGGGCATTAAAATAATATTTTAAAAACTTATACTTTATGAAACCACCTTTCTTTATTAAAATCATAGCACCAGAGGTGATACTTTTCAAGAGAAATTTTATACAAAGATTACGATAGTACAGATTGTTTTCAAATGTTTATGTAATAGCTATAGAGCAAGCTTCGAAAGGTTTCAATTATATTTTATACTGAGTTAGCTTGCAAAAGCCTGCAAGCTAACTCAGTATTATTATATAACAAATAATATCTTTTAATGATGAAGCTATAGACAGTATGGCAAAAAATATCAATCATAAGGTTTACGCAAACCTGGCCTTTTCAGGCTGTGACAAAGGTCAAGGCTTTATATTTTGCCTTTGCAAAATATAAAGCTATTGGGGGGGCGCTGTGTGCCGGGCCCGAAGGGCTTAAAACCCCCACCCTAACCGAACATAGTGAGGTTAGGCGGTTCGCCCTTGAGATTAAAATAAAGTGTTTTCAAAAAAATGTAAAACAGTAGTTGCCTTTCAGAATTGTTATGGTGTAATGTCAAGAAAATTCCCAAAAAGCATTATTGCTTCCCTTGCATACAAAAATATATACATTAGATTTCTTACGAAGTCAATACTTTTTCTTGACTTGTGCAAAAAATACTAGTACAATTAAAATAAGTAAATAAGCTGTGTCATAATATGCGGAATAGGGTGAAAGTCCCTGCGAGCGGGTCACTGTGAAGTGGTGCGGATATTTTTTTCGCTACCGATAAGTCAGATACGCTGTGATACTTAACTACTTGCTTCCCCCGGCGGAGCGAAGTGTTTTTTTGTGTTTATTTTTTATTTGCTCACAGAATAACACACGCCCTTGTTATAACGGGGCGTGTGTTATTTTTTATAGTGACTTTACTTTGAAATGATCTAAGTGAGATTGTACTCTTTAAACATTTTAAAGTTAATGAGCGCCCCGAAAATGAGTATTTTTGTTCTAGCAAATTGCGAATATGGGGCGTGGTTTCAATCCATTTTCAACTAAAACCACTATAAAAAGGATTCACATTTGGCAACGGTGAATAACCCATGTTGAACCGACTTTTTTCGGGCTGGTCGTAAATGCTACGCATTTACTGCTCGCCCAGGCAGCCAGGGCGAGCGCTGTAGTCTACGCCGCGCCTAAAAACCGCGCGGCAGACCAACGGGGCTTGCCCGTGAGCGCAGGAAAATGGGCCTTTTCCATTTTTCCAGTCCGAAAAAAATCGTATGAAACAGGTTATGCACCATTGCCATTTACTTAAAAATAAGGAGGTTATTATGCAAAAAACAGGAATAAACTCAAGATTTCTTGCAATGCTTCTAGCTTTGGTTATTTCTTTTGTATCTGTACCGGCAAGCGTGTTTGCAGGAGAAAATTCGCTTATGGTCGGCGGTAATACAATTTATGACACAGAGCAAGATAATACTGACACAACTGACAACGAACAAGATAATGCTGAAAGTGAGGATAATACTGAAAAAAATGACACCGAAAATAACATTAATGAAGAAGACAATGCTGAGTCAAAAGATGATGAAGATAATGACTTGGAGGAAGACATAATTAATGATGAAGCGGAGGAAGATGAAGGTTTTTCCAAAGAACTTCCTGAGCTTCCGGCTCTTGATAATTCTGATTTCATCACGGTTTATATAAGTTTCGAGGGCTACACTCTTGGGCATGGATTCTATATAGAGCCTGTTATGCTGAATATCCCCTCAGGCTCAACAATAGAAACCGTAACCGGCGATCTATTGAGCCTTCACGGTTACGCCTATACAGCCGAAGATCAGGGCAGCCCCTATTTTGAACTAACCCGTATTTATGGGTTTAATGCTTTTTCTTCAATCCCTCTTGATTTTATTTCAGATATCCCTAATTTACTTGATGGCGGCAGCAGTGACGGCTCCTTAGGCAGTGGGGATTACACAGCCTTATCCGGTTGGAAAGTTACGCTAAATCATGTATTAATAGACACTCCCGGTTCTTATGCAGCAAACGATGGTGATGTAATTCGATGGCAGTTTTCTTTGCAGGAGGGCACTGACCTTGGTATATATGGCCCTATGGGCTGGCCTCTTTATGAACATACGGATAAAACCGAACTGATTCGTGCTTTATTTAACCCTTGGTCGACAGAAGAGACTAAGCAACTGGCTCTTTCTGTTATAATTGATCCTTTTGCAAATGAAGAAGATGTTGAGTTTGCATTAGATGCACTTTTGGGCACAATAGCACCCGCTATGCTTTTATCCGTCTCTAATCCAAATGACGCAATGGCCGGAGCGTTGCGCTGGCTACGCACAAACATATCAAATCCGGGAGTAAATAATGAATGGGCAGTACTGGCCCGCGCACGCGGGGCGGCCCACGATGCCAACTGGTACGGGATATATCTTGCAAACCTTTATGAACAGTTTGAAGAAGGGCCTCTTGCAAACATAACGGACTATGCAAGAGTAACGCTGGCCCTTAGCGCCCTTGGATTAAATGCATCAAATCACAGCGGCCGCAACTTTACTGCGCCTTTCTCCGCATTTCCTTCACAGCCGCAGAACGCAAATACATATATTTTTGCTTTGCTTGCCCTTGACTCCGGGCCGTATTATGGTGTTCGCGGTCATTTTAGCGGTGTCCGTGAACAGTATGTTAACGCAATTATTTCAGAGCAAAGGGGCGGCGGCTTTTGGGTAGACAGTTGGTTTGGCGACCCCGATATAGATGCCACGGCGCAGGCAGTACAGGCGCTTGCGCCATACAGCGCGCAGCCCTCAGTGGCAGCTGCTATTAATTTTGCTCTTAACTGGCTTTCCGGTGAGCAAACCGAAAACGGAGGCTGGATGCCCTGGGGAACCTACAGTGCCGAATCTGCAGCGCAGGTTGTTGTTGCCCTAACAACGCTGGGTATAGACCCACAAACTGACAGCCGCTTTATTAAGAACGGAATAAACCCAATTACCGCTCTTTTGAGTTTACAAGACACTAATGGTTCCGGTGGATTTACAGCCGACTGGGGCGACTGGGGCGGAATTGTGGTTAATGAAATGTCAACTGAGCAAGCGGCCTATGCCCTTGTTGCTTATCATCGTTTTATAAACAATATGAATGCGCTGTATGATATGAGAGATGCCGGCAACATAGCTATTACACTGCCTGACGGCAACTCACCCGGCAACCCCGGTTCCGGCGGGCCAAGCGGCCCATCCATTGGCACGGCATTTATCTTTGTACGTGACGACAATGCAGACCCCGGCCAAACAAGCCTATTCTTTGAAGGATACATTGATGTTCAAGGCGGCGAAACAGCTTACAGCCTATTGGTCAAAACAGGTTTAAGTGTTGTAGAGCGTGGTGGTTATGTGGTGAGCATCAGCGGTCTTTCTGAGTTTGATGCGGGTTTACGCTCTGGCTGGGTTTTTTCTGTCAATGGCAGGTTCCCCGGCACGGCTTCGGCCAATATACCTGTGAACAGCGGTGATACGGTTGAGTGGTTGTTCACCCGCGACTTGGGCCTTGATGTAGGCGCCGGCGGTGATTTTGGTGAAGGCTCCGAATTTTTGCCGGGAGCAGGAATATCACCGGTTGACGGCAGAGTTACTTTAAATATAACGGCAGTAGCAGCAGGGAGAACTGCAATTGCAAGGGTTTCTCCTTTAGCTATTACAGAGCTCATTGCGCTTGCTCTGGAAAAAAATGCATCAGAAATTGCAATAACTATTACAACAACAGAAACTGCAAATCGTGTAGAAGCTGATTTAGGTATGCAGTCACTGATAGCTATTGTTGAAAACAATATGAGCCTTACTATACGCTCTAAAATAGCTGCAATAGCCATTGACGAGGCAACTCTTGCCGCTATTGTTTTTGACGCACTTTCTTATGAATCCGTAGAGGATTTGACAGTAAAAATCACAGCAGAGTCCATTGACAGTTCCACTACACTTAATGAGGCTCAGCAGGAAAAAGCAGGCGATAGCCCTGTTACTCTTCTTGCAATTACTATAGGTGATACTTATATTGGTAATTTTGAAGGGCTTGTAACGGTAACTCTTCCTTACACCCCTTCAGAAAACTTAAACGCTGATGATTACGGTCTTATTACGGTTTTTCATATTGACGAGGAGGCAAATGTTAAGGAAATGTCAGAAGCGGCATATAAGGACGGTGAAATTAGCTTTGCAACAAACCACTTTTCGCTTTTCTTTATCAGTGAAACCGGCAGCTTTTTAACAACTGTTGTGCAAAATAACCAGCTTGGCAACCTATACAATTCAAAATTTTTTAGCAATGGAGATGACCTTGTTTTATCAGAGACATATGTTTCCCGCGCTATGCTTATACATGCGCTTTGGCAGCTTGCCGGCGAACCTGCTCCGTCAGAATCAGAATTGTATTCTTTTCTTGATGTTCCAGAACATCAGTGGTATTATGGAGCAGTAACTTGGGCAAGTGAAACTGCTGTTATCAGAGGCCGCGACAATGGTTTGTTCTCCCCTGATGACTATGTTACTTATGAGGAACTAGTTGTAATTATCTATAACTATGCAAAAAACCGCGATTTAAGTTTAGCAGCCATTGACTATGAGGCCATTGATTATAGCTCTTTTGTATTTACCTTTGACTTAAAGGTAGCCGCCTGGGCTGTGGAGGCAATGGCATGGGCTGACTCCATTGGGCTTATGGAGCATACTGCCATTGATAAGCAGCCCGCAAGCCCTGTAAACCGCTCTGAAATCATCACTATACTGCACATATTCACTGATGAAAGCGCGCCGGAGGAGGAATAAAATGCGCAAAATATCTTTTCTTATTTTAGCCTTACTGGTGGTCATGGGGCTTAATTTTACTACCCATGCAACTACAAGCCGCTCGGAGCTTAACAGCGCCATAAACAACGCTGCCGCGTATATTCTAAGAACCGTTCAAAACCCTGAAATCAGCACAGTAGGCGGCGAATGGGCTGTAATAGGTCTTGCAAGAAGCGAATATTTAGTGCCTAATTCGTTTTTTATGCGCTACCACTCAGCAGTCTCTTCCCACTTGAGAGAAAACAACGGCGTATTAGATGCCAGAAGGCATACTGAATACTCACGGGTTATACTGGCTCTTAGTGCGGCAGGTTTTGACCCTCTGGATATTGCAGGTTTTAACATAATTATTCCCCTTGGCGATTTTGAGCAAACAGTGTGGCAGGGAGTAAACGGCCCTGTTTTTGCTTTGCTTGCTCTGGATAGTTTGGATTACGAAATTCCTCAAAATCAAACGGCACAAACTCAGGCCACCAGAGAAATGTACTTGGCTGAAATACTTAGACGCCAAACCCCTGACGGAGGCTGGAATATGAGCGCCGGTACAAATGGCGCGCCCATATCCAGAAACGAGAGAGGCCAAGCAGACCTGACAGGAATGGCGCTACAAGCCTTAGCACCTTATCAAGACAATATTGCCGTAAGAAATGCAACCAGGCGGGCTTTAATATTCCTGTCCCGTAATCAGGACTTGAGCGGCGGTTTTTCAGGCAGTTTTACAGGCGGAACCTCTACTGTCGAAAGCGCTGTACAGGTGCTTGTGGCTTTAACTGAGCTTGGCATATCTGTTGATGACCCACGTTTTGTAAAAAACGGCAGCACCTTGGTTGACAACATCCTTAGCTTCCAAAATGCAAACGGCAGTTTCAGCCACACCCGTGAAAGCAATGACAGTGACCTTATGTCCACAGAGCAGGCTTTATATGGCCTGGTTGCTGCTCAGCGTGCTTTAAACGGAGAAAACAGCTTATATTCTATGAATGACAGGAGAACCCCATGAAACGGCTTATAGGTGCAGTAATACTTGTTGTGTTACTGGCGGGGTCATGGCTTTTTTGGAGTGTGCCTACAACTTCCCCGGCGGGTGATTCGTTTACCGTCACTCTTTCTGTTAATGCGGCAGCACTTATTGATAATATTCACCTTCTTGACAGGGAGAAGCACGAGCTTCTCCCTTCTGACGGAATAATATTTGAGGCTGCAATTGTAGAAGCATCTAAGGGCGAATCTGCTTTTGATGTACTTCAAAGAGAAATGAGAAACGCCGGCATTCATATGGCCTTTCGCAATACCCCCGCTTACAACTCAACCTATATAACGGCAATAGGTAATATTTATGAGTTTGATGCAGGGCCTCTATCAGGATGGATGTATAAGGTAAATGATGACTTTCCAAGCTTTGGCAGTTCCCGCTACTTACTTAAACCGGGAGATGTAATTGAGATTATGTACACCCTTGACCTTGGCAGGGATGCTAATGGTTTCGTTGAAGGAGAATAGACCTCTTGCGTAACTGTTTCACACAATTTTTTTATCGCTTTCTCCTTCAACAATTTTTGCATATTTCATGCAAAAATCATTACCGTCAAAAATTTGCTACGCAAATTTCGCTCTAAAAAATTGCTTCAACAGTGGTTAATGCAAGAGGCCTAGCAGAAAATTTGCTCGCATGGCTACCGGAAGCGGGTTATAGGACAGGTCTATTGTTATTACTACGCTGCCGCTTTCTTTGCCGAGGTTTTAACTTAGGGCTGTTGACACTAAGCTGTCACAGGCCTTTGCGGTCGCCTCATTGCTATACTTTCGTCTCGGCTCACTTGCAAACTACTTCCAGTGTGCAGCGTTCGCCGCTCCTCGTCTAGCTTATACCAATCCTAGATTAAAACCTGTAGTTTGAGCTCCTCCCCAAAAGCGCGAGGTGAAGC
>Ga0131853_10003076_pt1 | contig 29938 bp, 26 predicted proteins | sample TergutLab28metaG_FD_92764 | JGI IMG/M metagenome (GOLD analysis project Ga0131853, IMG submission 92764) | Labiotermes labralis P1 segment gut microbial communities from Petit-Saut dam, French Guiana - Lab288 P1 (version 2) (version 2) | ecosystem: Host-associated > Arthropoda: Insects >... | reverse complement strand
GGCTTTTGCGGGTGTTTGACAGTTGGCTCAAGCACCGGATTCGCAAGCGAGGTAACGGGGGCGGGCAGATTCGATTCAAAGTCTTCCGCCTCAACTTCATCCTGCAAGTCTACGCCGACCCCAAAACCGCCGACCGGGACGGCTCTCGCACCCTGTCCGTCGGTGAGGCATTGGCTCTTGCTGTGGCTCTCTCCCTAGACGGCATCGCCGCCGGGTTAGGGGCGGGGCTCATGGGGGCCAATCTGTGGGTGACCACAGGGGTGACTTTTCTCCTTACAATTGGTGCCGTGGCGTTGGGCTGTCGGCTGGGCCGTGGAGTCGCCGGACGGGCGAATATGGATATTTCGTGGATTTCCGGCGGATTGTTGATTTTGTTGGCGGTGTTGCAGATATAAAGGTCGCTGACCGTGGGGATGGTTTCGGCTGCGGACGGAGTTCCTTTTGGCTGTCCAAAATCTTGCCCATCATGCACTTAGACGAGGACGAAACGGACTGTCAAAACTGCTTATTTGGCAGAACTTTAAGATTACACTGCATGGCGGCCGCATTCACTTGATCTCGCAGGGATGACGCTAGGGGCTCTGGCCCAAAACCTCTGCAACCGCATCCAATAAGTCAACACCTATATGCTGACTAAATTCAAGCAAAAAATCGCGGCACTCGTCTGAAAACTGATCTAACATGAACGAGAGTTCCAGAAAAACCACACCTGCCATAAGGATGTTAATCCGTGTATCCATGCCGGTCAACGGTCTGTTAAATTCCTCCACAGCAACGAGAAGCGCCATGTCATCATCGGCGCTCACCCGCAGGGGGCCAATGGCCGCCCGCGTCCTCTGGTCGATCCCCCGCATTCTTCTCTGGAGATTCAGTGGAAATAGGATGAAGTTTTCCATTCTGCCTTGCACACGCTCAACTGCGCTGCCACCACCTGGACGATAAGACATCGAAACAGAGCCAACTGTTCCGCTCACATGGAAAGGCTCTACATGCAGCCCAGAGCCTATGTCCATCACGGTGATGACGTACACATTTTGTAAAATGGCAGTCGTCATCCGCGTACTCCCTGTCAAGTCATGATCTACCAGATTTAGACCCTCCAGGTCGTGGACGACCGTGTATTCTACGGTTCTGTCCGACCAATTTATGTCCGCATGATTTACTACATCACTACTAACAGCACGAAATGCGCACTGACCTAATGTCAGTAAAAGCAACAGAATCGGTATGATATAGGTAGCCGCTATACTCGTGCCGCCGCTATTACGCAAAAATTCCAAACGCTCTGATTCGTTCAGTTCCTGTGCTTTTTGTATCATGCGCAAAACCTTTCTACGATACAGCGCATTTCCGAATATTCCGACGAATGCCCACGGCACAAGATAGTTCGATATCAAAAAAGCGGGTAAAAAAGGAATCAGTATTCCCAGTACAAAACTCAAACTCATTCGGAGGGCAAAAAACAGCACACCTTCCAAGTACATCTTCCTATAGAGCATCCATGTTTCACACAAAAACATCGCCGACCAATTCCACCCCTTAAAGATGGAGTGGGAATATTTGTCCCATTTTTCGAGATAATACCCAGCGTTTTTTTGGAGCAACGCTGCTGCTTCAGTCTGATCCATAAAAGGCTCACGGCATCTCATACATTCGCCTCCCTAGCTTGCAGAATATAAACTCTATTCACACCCCGCCGAAAAAGCGGAGAGTGAGCAAAAGAATTATACCACGGCAAGAGACAAAAGTACATTTTTTGTCCGTCATGTCGCAGCGGCTTTCCCTTAAAAGAAAAGAGACATCCAAAATCAGGATGCCTCTCAATCTATCTAAACACTAAACAACCGTCATAACCTGCAACACAGCAGCCAACCGCCGATGGCGATTCCGCACCCGCCGTTTTGTCATCCCAAACATCCGCTCTCGAACCGCGCAGGCTTTGTCAACAAAGGTGACAATAAAACTCTCCTTATACCGGGGCAAATCAGAATTAACCAGCCACATGTGTTTGAGGATAATATCTTCTTCAATCAAATTCAACTTACAAACCGCCTTGGCATTTTCCAAAGCCTCTTTCGGATGGTTCTTCATATGGACAAGCTTTGACCCCTCATGGTCATCACGATAAAACATATCATGCAAAAGCCCGCCGCGGGCACAGCTTCCGGCATCCCCGCCAATGAGTTTGGCAATGCAAAAACTCAGGTAGGCAACATCTAAAGAATGACCCAGTCTGGTGTAATTAACATGATGGGTACATGTATCCAACTTCTGTACTTCAGGAAGCGCCAAAAGAGGTGCGACATACTCTGAAAATTCCGCCCGGGCGTTCTGGCGGAACTTATGAAAACGCTGTGTAATCAAGCTGTGCGCCCTCCTTTAGGGTTCAGGGCAAACAATTACCCTACGTAATATTATACTCCGTTTTGTAGCTGTCGTCAATGCTAATATGATACAATATGTAGTGCTTTATGTTAGGAAATATCCGGCTTATGCTTGTAAGAATTGGCAGATATTGCTTCTGCTATTGAAATAGGAGGCAAAATCGGGTATACTACTTTAGATATGAACATGACACAATTCACGGGCAATGCCCGCATAGCCGAAACCTTGCAAGGTCAGATCGGGCACGCTTATTTAATTAGCGGTCCAGAAGCGGCAGAACGCAAGGCTTTGGCAGACCAGATTACACGTGCGCTGCTTTGCCAAAATGAGGGCGCGCGCCCTTGTAATGTCTGCACCCATTGCGACAAAGCCAAGCGCGGCATCCACCCGGACATTGCGGTGGTCACCCGGGAGGATAAGAAAGAAATCCCCGTAGCCGCCATTCGGCAGATCGTACACGATGGGGCGACCCTGCCCAATGAAGCGGAACACAAGGTGTATATCATAAGCGAGGCAGACGCCCTCAACCAAAGCGCCCAAAATGCGTTTCTGAAAATCTTGGAAGAACCGCCTAGTTTTGTCACTTTTTTGCTGCTGGCAGAAAACCCATTGAGCCTATTGCCCACAGTCCGCTCACGTTGTGTGCACCTACCCCTCGTGCCGGAAATAAGCGCTTCCATCGAGATCGAAGCCGAAGCGGCCGAGATGGCAGAGGCCTTTTACACGGCGTATCACGCAGGCGGTTTGGAACTGTTGCACTTCTGTGTAGGCCTGGAGAAAGCAGATCGGCAATTGCTAGAGGGCTTCATTGAAGCCTCTTACGCAAAGTTTATAGAAGACCTCGGCCGAGAGGCCATGGACAAAAATGCACTGCAAGCAGGTGTGATGTTATTTGATGGTCTGCGTGACGATTTGCGATTCAACGTGAGCGCCGGGCACATGGCAGGGAAAATTTTAGCAACACGGCTCTAATGCGGCTCATTTGCATTAGTATCTATTGGAGGAAGCGATATGGCAGAAGTAGTCAGCGTCCGATTTAAGAGCAGAGGGAAAAGCTATTATTTTGATCCCGCAGGCCACAAGGTGGAGGCGGGGCAAAATGTCATTGTGGAAACAAGCAAAGGCATGGAGTTTGGCGAGTGCACCCGGGAAAACACCTTTGTGGAAGATGAAAAAGTGATCCCGCCCCTACGTCCCATTATACGCTTGGCAAACGAGAAAGATCACAAAGCGGCGGCGGAGAATCGGGAGAAAGAACAAAAGGCTTTCCAAACAGGAGTTGAAAAAATCCGGGAACATCAGTTGGATATGAAGCTTGTGGATGTGGAATATAACTTTGAGGGCAATAAAATCCTTTTCTTCTTCACCTCAGACGGCCGGGTAGATTTCCGGGAACTCGTTCGCGACCTTGCCGGGATTTTCCGCACCCGGATTGAACTCCGGCAGATCGGTGTCCGTGACGAAGCAAAGATGCTGGGTGGACTGGGTATCTGCGGCAAGCAGTTTTGCTGTAGTCAGTTTTTAGACGAATTCCAACCTGTAAGCATCAAAATGGCAAAGACCCAGAATCTATCCCTAAACCCAACCAAAATATCCGGCACATGCGGCAGGCTGATGTGTTGTCTGAAATATGAGCAAGATGCATATGAAGAGCTTGTGAAAAATGCACCCAAGATAGATTCCTACGTGGAAACCCCCGAAGGCAACGGCACGATTACAGAAATCAACCTCCTGCGTCAAAAAGCGAAAGTCCGTCTGGAAATAAGAGGCGGTGACCCGGTGGTGAGCTATTTCCCGCTGGAAGAACTCCAATTTATCAAAACAGGAAAGCAAAGACGTGCTGAGATCGCCGCTGAGATAAAAGAACGAGAAGCAAACGGTGACAGGCCGCAAAGCCCGCCCCAGCTAAGACGTAGCATGGACGAAAAAGCGAATACCCCCGCAAAGCCCCAAACCAGAAGCGGGCGACCCGAAGGCGAACGCCAGACGGAACGAAGAGCAGAAACGCCTCCGCGTCCAAAGCCATCTGAAAGCGAGAAAGCCGATCGAGATGAAAACAAAAAGCCCCGCCGCCGCCGGAGAAAACGATCCGGCGGAGGTAACGGATCGTCTGGTGCACCGAAAGCAGAGTAATTGTAATATAATATTCACAGACAAGCGAAAAAAGTATTGCAATTTCCAGTCTGGCGTGATAAAATAATTTTCCGCGAGGATAAAACCATGTGTTAGTTGCACATGTGATTGTATTTCGCACAAAAGGAGGTGCAAGGTAAGATGGCAAATATTAAATCAGCAAAAAAGAGAATCCTAATCGGCAGAGCCAACGAGGCGAGAAATAAAGCAAACCGCACATATTTGAGAACAACACTCAAACGCTTTGACGTAGCTGTAACAGAAGGCAATCGCGCAGAGGCGGATGAGGCTTATAAAGTCGCAGTCAGAACCGTTGACAAGGCCGTTACAAAAGGTCTGCTACACAAAAACAACGCGGCTCGTAAGAAGAGCAGTCTAGCCAGAAGATTAGGCAAGATGGCATAAGGGAACAAACACCAAAGGCAGAAGCGAAAGCTTCTGCCTTTTTCTGTAGTATGCTTATTTTGCGAGGTATGCCCTTTGTAGGGAACGGTTCTAAACCGTTCCCTACCCCGTTGCCCCGAGATAATTATGCGGAATGGTTTAGAACCGCTCCCTACAAGGACTAGGGTGCATCCGTAGGGGCAACCGTCCCGGTCGCCCGTGGTTTTTCGGCAGTAAGGGCTGGCGGGCGATCGGGACGATCGCCCCTACAAGATCGTATAGATTACCATATCTATTATAATTTCCTGTACGCGTCAATAACCTCACCACACAATCATCCGGCTTCTTCTACAACGCACAAATTTCCGCCCATAGCGCATCATCAACCCAGACACCGTTCGCATCCGCATCCCGCCGCGCGGCGATGCATCCCGCCCCGGGACTTCGGATATTACCGCCGCCCTCGGCTGGGGCGGAGGATTTGATATGGGCTTTCGCCAAGTCTTCAAGCTCGTGCATGTACGCGGCTGAGGTGAGCTTTGCGGGATCAATCGCAATGAACACTTGGGAGCAACCGCCGCCGTCTTTTTTAAGCTCATCTACATGCAAGGTCAAATTACCATCTGAGAATACCGCGGCCAGCAAGTCCAGCATAAAGGCAAAGGCCGAGCCTTTCCAGTATCCAATCGGCAAGGGACGGCGAGAGGTTTCAATTGCACTGGGATCTGTAGTCAGATTCCCCTCTTGGTCAAATCCGCCGGGGTAGTCGAGGGATTTACCCGCCATACGCGCGCCGGTCATTTTGCCGTAAGAGTAGAGGGACATGGAAATGTCTAGCAAAATTGGATCTTTCTCACCGGGCAACGCCATGACAAAGGGGTTATTGCCCAGACGCTGTTCACGCCCACCCCATGGGGGCATACAGCCATCGCCGTTTGTCCAAGCAATCAGAGCACAGCCCTTTGCTGCGGCGTGTAGGCCATATGTTCCGCCGCGCATCCAGTGGGTGGTGTTGTGCAAACCCACGAGCCCGATGCCATTTTGTTTTGCTAAGTCTATGGCGCGATCCGTGCAGTGCAGGGCGTTTAAAATACCGGGTGCGAAGTTACCGTCCCAGACTTCCAGCGCACCGAAACTTTTATGCAACGTAGGGTTAGCCAGCGGGTCAATAAAACCCGCTTTCAAGTGGCTGTGAAAGCGCTGAATGCGGCCTGCGCCGTGGGAATGCACGCCGTCACGGCTGGTCTCTGTGTGAATACGGGCGCAAATCTCGGCTCGTTCCGGGGACATTCCTGCTCCTTGGAATACACGGCTAAATTCTGCCTGCATCTGTTCAAAGGGAATTCGCATTAAATTGGCCTCCTTAGTGAAAAGCCTTGAAAAACTATGTTTTCAAGGCTTTTTGTAGTCTGTAGGGTAATTCTAAAAAGGGTTTTAGCGCACACGTACGATTACTTCCGCCGTGAGATCATCCACCGTCACCGTGATGATCGAATACCCGCGGCTTCGGCCTGTAATCTCAATCCGGCGGAGATTGTCCGGATCAACCCGATAGTTCACAACGGTGGGGGCGCTGGTATCCCAACCGGGATCGGTGGTTGTATCTGTGGGGAAGACGTCCGCCCAGATGATAAGCTCGTCACCAACGCCAATTGTCATCTCAGTCGCGCCGCCTGCGCGGAACTGCCAGTCGATTTCTAGGGATGTGGCCGTAACCGGTGTGGGTGTGGGAGGTGGTGATGGGATTGTAGGCGGGCTTGGGGTAGTGTCACCCTCGTCTCCAATCTCTTGTCCAACCGCCGGCGGCCCAATGGTAACATCACCGCTGAGGTCATCGCCTAAATTCAGCACAATCATGCTAATAACTGTGATCACCAGCGCCAAGAGCAAAAGCCCCTTAATCGCCAGACGTGCAGTGGCGTCCCCCGTGTCAGAGGCGCGCTTGCCGCCGCGACCGCGATGTGCGCCGCAGTATGGGCATTTATTCTTGAGCCCGGAATAGCTCTTGTCGCATCGGCTACATTTTACTTTGGGTATGAGTCCCATATTACATCTCCCTTTTGCGCTGAAGTCTGCGTGTTTGGGTTTTTATGCTTGATAGTCCATTTTACCGCAAAAGGCTATCATTCGTCAACTTTTGCAATGAAACTATGCCAGTCCCCGTCTTTTGAGTGCTCTAGCACGGTGAAGCCACCGGCGCTAAGCGCCTGATAAACCTCATCCTCACGCCCGTCTATGATGCCGGAGCAAACAAAACGGCCACCCGGCGCAAGCCAAGGTGCAACAAAATCAGAAAGCGCGATAATCACATCCGCTACAATGTTTGCGAGGATTAGGTCATACTGTGTTCCCCCGAGTTTTGTACGCAACGCACCCGGGATAAGGATATCACCACAGAGCGGGGCAAGTTGATCGCCGGAAATCCCATTCAAAGCGGCGTTCATGTTGACAATGTCCGGCGCTTTGGGGTCAATATCGCAGGCTGTGACATGCTGTGCACCCAGCAATAGTGCGGCGATGGATAAAATGCCGCTCCCGCAACCCAGATCCAGCACAGTCTGTCCGGGTTTTACGAGACGTTCCACCGCTTCCAGACAAAGCTTTGTTGTGGGATGCGCCCCTGTGCCGAAGATCAGGCCGGGGTCTAAGCGCAGCGGCACACGAGTGCCGGGATCAATTGTTTCCCACTCAGGTACGACCAGCAGCCGCTCGCCTACAGGGATAGGGCGGTAATATTTCTTCCAATTATTTGCCCAGTCTTCCTCTTGAATCGTCCGCGCGGAGATGGGGTAGGTGAGTGACTTGCGGAGGGTTTCAAGCTTTGCCTCCCCCTCCGGCGTAGCTTCCAGATAGAAGGTCACCCGGCTGATACCTCGCATGGATTCTCGAAGTTCATCATCTACATAGTCCCATGCGGCGCGGTTTGCTTCGAGGAAAGACAGGAAATCCGCTTCATCTTCGATGACGAGGTCAGTGATGCCCCAGGCTTCCAACTCGGCTATCACCATGTCCAGATTCCCGGCAGAGGCGTCAATTGTGAGTTCAAGCCATTGCATTAGGCGTACAGCTCCCTATAAATGTCCGTGTATCGGTTGACACGTACTACATACTCCCGTGTTTCGGCGAACGGAATGGTGTGCAAGGTCGCGCCGTCATCAGAAAAGCGTTCGTCTTCCAGCCAGTTACCCACGTTCCCCATGCCGGCGTTATACGCGGCGAGAACGGTGTCCGGATATTCAAACAGGCCGATCAACAGACGCAGATAATACGTCCCCATACGGATGTTATAGTCCGGCTCGAAGAGATATGCCGCATCAAAGGGGATGCCCATTCGCTCAGCAAGCCACTCGCCGGTACTGGGCATGATCTGCATGAGGCCGGACGCCCCAACAGGGCTTGTCACATGAGACCGAAAGGTACTCTCCGCCCGGATGAGACCCATGACCCAATAGGGGTCTAGGTCACGCATGGCGCTGTAGTAGAAGATCAGCTCTTCATACATGAGGGGAAAGCGGTATTCCATCCATAAACGTTCCGCCGTGGGACGTAGCAGGAACACTAATAGTAGGATTACAATAATCAAAATCAGCGCAACAATAGCAACCGCTAAAAGGCTCGGCCGTCTACGTCGTCTGCGGGGGGCTAGATGTTGCATGTGAAGTTACTCCATAGTGGGTTTAAGATTGCTTATAGTATAGCTCATTTGAGGGAGAAAGGCAAGGCGGCAACGAGATAAGGAGTGAACAAGAGTGTTGGAGCAGCCTTGTAGGGGCGGTTATTAACCGCCCGTAATTTTGCTTTGTGTTACCTTGCTTTTCGGGCGATTGATAATCGCCCCTACATACAAAATTAACGCTATTTATCCACTGCCGCTAAATATACAGCATAGCAAAATTCTTAGCCCAAGGTAATTGCTTTTTCGACACGCTGTTGGTATAATCATCAGTGGCTTATAGAAGACTTCAAAGAAATGGAAGGAGATTGTGTGTAATGGAAACAAAAATGTCAAACGGACGCAGAGCAATTATGGGGCTTCAACATCTCTTCGCGATGTTTGGGGCGACGATCCTTGTCCCGCTCATTAGTGGGCTCTCTGTCCAAGTAACGCTGGTCGCGGCCGGTGTTGGTACTCTGATCTTCCACTTTGTCTCAAAAGGAAAAGTGCCGGTCTTCCTGGGATCAAGTTTCGCGTTCCTCGTTGGAATCGGACTGATTACGAACCCGGAGATCGGCGTTTTTGCAGGCGAGGCTATGACGCAGACGGAAAAGCTGGCCTATGCCACCGGGGGGATCATGGTCGCAGGTTTTCTTTATCTGCTTTTAGCGGGTCTGGTCAAAATTGTGGGTGTCAAAACCTTTATGAAGTATCTGCCCACCGTGGTAACAGCTCCAACCGTCATCTTGATTGGTGTTATGCTTGCTCCTTTTGCAATTAGCCAATCTGCAAACAATTTGTTTTTAGCAATACTAACCTTAGTGATTATCATATGCTTCGCTGTCTGGGGAAAAGGAATGGCAAAGATTATTCCAATCCTACTCGGAATCGGCGGGGCATATATTATTGCCCTCATTATGCATTTTGCCTTTGGAATGTCAAACCCGGACGGAACACCCATCCTCGTGTTTGGGACAGCGGGGAACGATATCGTCGGCCTCCCGCCCTTTATGGCGCCTCGTTTTAGCATTGTGACTGTCTTAGTGATGCTTCCCTTTGCCCTCGCGACAATTGCGGAGCATATTGGAGACATGGTCATCTTAAAACGGCTATCAGGGAAAGACTACATCACAGATCCGGGTCTTGTCCGTACCCTAACAGGCGATGGCCTTGCTACCATCTTCGCTGGTGCAATCGGCGGCCCTGCCACAACGACTTATTCTGAAAATGTGGGTGTTGTCACATTGACGAAAATCTTTGATCCGAGAGTGTTACAATTCGCAGCAATTTACGCAGCGGTTCTCGGATTCTCTCCGCTCTTTGCCTCTGTTGTCTACTCTGTCCCGCCTGCCATTATTGGCGGTGCGTCATTCATCTTATACGGTATGATCGCCGCTGTGGGTATTCGTAACTTGGTAGACGATCAGGTCAATTTGGCTGATATGAAAAACTGTATCATCGTGGCCGTAATGCTGGTCATCGGCCTTGGCCTCCGCTTTGGCCCGGCGATTTCCTTTACAATAGGCGGAACGAGTATTCCTATTGATCGTCTTGGAGTTGCAATTGCGGTTATTCTTGGGATTGTCCTGAATATTGTATTGCCTAGTGCGATCGAGAAAGAGAAAGTGGAAGAAGAGAAGTAGTAGCGCTCCTGTGAGAAGAACTCCGCACCCACCCCCTTTGGAGTGAGTGCGGAGTTCTTTAATTATGTACATATTTAGTTTGTTCTGCTTTCCTGAATATGTTCCAGTATATGACCCAAACTGGATAGCAATTGCTCCGGCGTCTCAACCGGCTCAACTTTATTTATCCCCGCACCAATAAAGGTTCTGGATATAGTCGGTTTTGCAGTATCAATAAAGTAAATGTCATTATTTTCTAAAAATTCAAATTTGATACCCTTTTCATCATTCTTGTTGGGAAAATGATTTTGCATATAAGTATCACTATCAGAGCCGATGATAATAAAGGTATGCCCTTTTTTCTTGTTTAGCTCGTCCCGTATATGCGGATCAGATGTTAAACCAATGCCGAATAAGATAACGATTGTTGCAAGATCCAGTTCGGTCTTAAATGTTTTGAACGCTTCATTGCTCTTGGGATCTTCTTTTATTCTGCTCTTTTTGCTGTTTGGCGCACAACAAATAATTTTCCCATACCCCTCATGATCCTCTAACTTCTTTAGCCTGTCATCGTCATAATGTCCATGCAAATAATGAACCTCTACGCCGTCAACAGAAGTTGTACGGTATCTTTCTTTAAAAAGAGAGTTGGGTGTATAATCATAATTTGTAGTAAACACATGATAGTCAGATGCGCAGCCATGATTTGTTACGAGGTCGTTCAATTTCTCAGAAAAATAGGTTTTTTCTTTATTTGCAATGTCTCCAAAAACAAATTTAATTTTAGCGTTATTAAGCTGGAGAAATGACGGCTCTCCCTTTCTGAAAGGGCCCTTTACGAAAATTCTTTTAATTTTTTTCTTGACTTGATGTTCGATTTTTTGGATTATTTCCTTACCATCTTTCGTTGAGGGTTCAATGAATCCTTCCAATCGAGCAAGCAGTGTTTCGCCTTTCTCGCTCTCATTAGGAGTATCTGTTTTCTCGTGATCTGCTAGCTTGATAAAATCAAGCAGACCGCAGTACTTCGATATATCATTGTGCAATTGTCTAACGTGATCTGATAGCATGTCCTTACCTAGTTTTTTCCCATCACGACCATATTTTTTCCATTTCTCAACAATTTCATCTTCATACTTCTCTTTTCCTACGTAGTTCGCAAGAAAAAAATTCAAGCCATTTCCCACCAAGATCGTTACTTTGTCCACTCCAGCTCACCTCATTTATCTGTATGAATGAATATAGCCGAGTTCAAGCTAATGATGCTCAGCTTGAGCTCGGCCATATTGATGGTGGACGATAACGGACTTGAACCGCTGGCCCCCTCCACGTCAAGGAGGTGCTCTACCAACTGAGCTAATCGTCCCTGTATTTGCTCTGGATAGTGTAACGCAAATAGGTCAATTTGTCAACACATAAAACCTGCCCCGGTACACTGAAGCAGGTTTTACATTATGCAAGCTCCTCTTTCTCCCGCGTGAGCGCTGTCATGATAGGGAGCATGAAAATAACCATAAACCCACCGGCAAAGCCATTGTTATAGAGGTTGAGCCCACCGTTTAAAAGCCCAACAAAACTCACAATGTTAACGTGGATAAATCCACAGGCAATCCCCCACCAGAGGCCGAACTTGCCGGCCAAAGGCGCAATGCCCGTACCGAACAGGATAGCGAGAATATTAGACGGCGCTGTCACATGGTTCACATTCCACAGAGCGGAGAGGGTACAGCCGATCATAATAGGGATGACGTTTCGCAAATTCTTCCCCAACGCCCCGAAGCCGACAATACAGAAAATACCGCCCATGGTAGCGCCATTGATAGGCGCACCCACCGCAAGCGTCCACGTCGTACCGAGGAGGCAGAGAATACCCATGTTGAGATAGGTGACATCCCCATACAAAGCATAGTAATCCGTCAACAAACGCCCGGAGTGTTTGTTAATCTTCTTCATCCGCTCCCATTTATCCGGCCCGGCCATGATGAGACCCAGCGCGATAAAGAAGAAAGAGATCACATACATCAAAACCGCCAACGGTACAGTGTATTCATACGCCCAGATACGCAGAGACGCAATTTCAAACCCGGCGCTGCGGAGGATGCTAACCGTAAAAGTTGCAATCAGCCCACCCACAAATCCGGCATTATAGAGCAAATAGCCCCCATGCACTTTACCCATAGCAGCCGCAAGGGGTGCAAAGATGAAGCCAACGAGAATACCAATGAGAAGCCCAACAACCGCACCGGCTGGCTGTACAAGATACATACCCCCGACCTGCACAGACGAGGTCAGATAAGCGACCTCAGAGACAATGGGCGCAACAGAGGCACACATCATGGTAGTGACAGCAACATCCCGGAAAGGCATTTTTTTGAATTTTGCGAAAAGCCATACGCCAATCACGAGCGGAATCGTGTTAACCAGATTCTTTCCGAAAAATGCAAAGCCCAAAATGAGCCAAAAGCCCATTATGATCCCGCCGCTTGCTTTCACTCTGCCAACGACCATAGTAACAAGGGAGAAGATACCCACAGATACAGCGCTGACCAGCATAGCGCCCATGCCGGCCAGGGCAGCATAATCCGTGACCAGAATGCTTCGTGAGGTCCAAATGACCCAAATGCCCGAGGCAATATTGCGCGGGCTATCTAAGATAAAGGCCGCAATAGTCAAAATAGCATAGAGCACAATGGTAATCCAATAGGCATTATCTAATTTATTATAAATCCGCCGCAGACCCGATGGCGGGTCGAGCTTTGCTGTTTTGTCCAAGTACATTTCCCCCTCTGACATCAAACAAGGGCGCAAACTGCGCACATCAAAAAATTATACCACAACAAAGGGGCTCGGTTCAATGGAATTTCTTCAGAAATTCATTGAAAACATAGAAAAAACCGTGTACAATAAAGCCAAAACACCACCCAAAAAGGGGAGCTAGTCCATGACAAAAAAGCCGGAACACATGACATCACTGCTTGGGAGCACCCTAGTACCCAAAAATCACCCCCGCATCATGCTGCGCGGTAAGTTAGACAGTCTGCAAGCCCAAGTTGTACTCACACAATGCGAGCTAACGGACAAAGCACTCATTGAAAACCTGCAAGATATCCTAGACTGCCTGCGTGAACTCATGCGCTGTGAAGTCCTAGGCCAGCCATTTATGGGGGCGTCCCTCTTCGGTCAAAGCTATGCGGAACTGCATGAACAGTCACACAATCCGCAAAAATACTTTGCAGTCCAGGCCATGCATCTACCTGACTATAGACATGGGAGGGATTATGCCCTGCTAAACAGTCTCCGCACCGCCATCCGCGAGGCGGAGTTGTCGGCGGTGGAGGCATTTGAAACGGAGGATGGGGTAAGCCGTACGGACATTGTACAGGCCTTGAATCGCTTGTCGAGTGCGGTGTATGTGTTGATGTGCCGGATGCTGAGTGGGTAGGGGGTGTACAGTGTTTATATTTGGTGTGGTGCGATTATGAAAAAGCCAATCTTAGTAATTGTATTAATATTTGCGACGATATTCATATTGGTTGCGTGTACAAATTATATAGGGAATCCTACATCTGCAAACTTTTCTGGGGAAGATTTTTTTGTATATCGTGATGTGGTTTTTCTGAATATGAGTGGCACTTGGGCTGATGATCTGGATTTTGAACGAGGTGAGTTTTTTAATGAAATAAGGCGCTCAGGAACTAGACGGCGGTATAGGAACTGGGATGCGACTGTTTTGCCAGTAGGAACTAGATTATATGTAACAGAAAGGCACAGTTCAGATTTTCCATTTGTTCTAATTGCGATACACAATGATACTGAAATAATATATTTGCCAATGTTAGAAGGATGAGCCGCACAAAATGAGCATTCCGCACCAGCCTTTTAGCAACCAACAGCGCAACAAACAAATTCACATCAGGAGGCACACACATGCAACTCACTAAAGCAAGAGAAATCCTAGAAGCCCACAACAAAGAGTCCTTCCATCTCCGCCACGCAGAGGTCGTAAGCGGCACATTGGCATACTTTGCCGAGGAGTTCGACCCAGGCCGTGAGGCGTATTGGGCAGTAGTTGGGCTCCTGCACGATGTGGATTTTGAATCTCACCCCGAAGCGCATTGCGTCAAAGGCGAGGAAATACTACGGGAAGCAGGAGTGGACGAGGACATCATCCGCGCCGCTATGTCCCACGGTTGGGGGCTCACTGGGACGCCCCATCAGCCGGAATCTACCATGGAAAAGATTCTATTCGCCTGTGACGAACTAACCGGCCTCATCGGAGCGGCAACCCTCATGCGTCCGTCCAAATCCGTGCAGGATTTGGAAGTGAGCAGTGTGAAAAAGAAATTCAAGGACAAAAAATTCGCCGCAGGCTGCTCCCGAGACGTGATCCGTCAAGGGGCGGAGATGTTGGGCTGGGAGTTGGACGAACTGATCCAACGTACCATTTTAGCCATGCGCACCATAGAGGGATGCTAGTGTGTTCGACGGGATGTAGGGGCAAACCTTGTGTTTGCCCTCATCTAAGCAATAACCAAGGGCAGAGACAAGCTCTGCCCCTACATAATGAAACAGAGCCGGATCTCCGTTGAGATCCGGCTCTTACACTTTACAAATGATACAACTTATGCGTCTGATATTGCGGCTCACAGGTAAGATTCATACCCAGCTTACGAAACAGCGCGTCGTCCGCCTGTGGCAAAATCACAGTGGAGTGTACCTCGCATCCGGCGAGCTGGGGCAGCTGATCCATGGCAGCCCGAGCGTCCGGGTCGGTAACGGCGCAGATGGAGAGGGCAATCAACATCTCCTCTACATGGAGACGCGGATCAGAGCTCCGTAGGTGAACCGTTTTAAGTTCCTGCACCGGCTCAATGACAGTGGGCGAGATCAGGAGCAGCGTATCATCCAACCCCGCCAGATATTTGAGCGCATTGAGTAACATCGCAGAGGGCGCGCCCAAAAGGGGAGACATTTTCCCGCTCAGCAATGTCCCGTCCGGCATCTCAATCGCCGAAGCCGGCTGGCCGGAAGTCTCAGCCCGCAAAAGAGCCGCCGCAACCACAGCCCGGTCTGCGATAGAAGTCTCCGCTTGATTCATTAAAAGCTCCAGCTTTAAAATCGTTTCCTTTTCACCCAAACCCTGATGCTGTGCGCACATAGCGGCATAGTAACGGCGAATGATTTCCTGCTTTGCAGCAGCGTTTACAATTGCCTCGTCTCGGATGCACTTACCCGCCATATTAACGCCCATATCCGTGGGTGATTGATACGGACAATGTCCCCAAATCCGCTGGAACAGTGCCTGCAAAACAGGGAAGACTTCAATGTCACGATTGTAGTTAATCGTCGTAATGCCGTACGCATCCAGATGAAAAGGATCGATCATATTGAGATCGTCTAAATCAGCCGTCGCCGCCTCGTAGGCGATGTTCACCGGATGACGGAGCGGGAGGTTCCAGACAGGAAAAGTCTCAAACTTTGCATACCCGGACTTTATCCCCCGGATGTGATCATGGTAAAGCTGACTGAGACAGGCAGACATTTTCCCGCTGCCCGGGCCGGGCGCTGTCACCACAACAAGAGGACGTGTGGTTTCCACATAATCATCCTTACCAAAGCCATCCTCACTGGCAATGAGCCCAATGTCAGACGGATACCCCGCGATGGGATAGTGGAGATACACGCGAATGCCGAGATCTTCTAAGTGAGAACGAAACTGCTTCGCCGCGTGTTGTTCCGCATATTGTGCAATCACAACCCCGCCCACATAGAGCCCGAAATCGCGAAAGGCGTCAATCAAACGCAACACGTCCAAGTCATATGTAATGCCAAGATCACCGCGGACTTTATTCTTTTCAATATCCGCCGCATTGATGACAACAAGAATCTCAGCCTGATCTTTCAGCTTCATCAGCATCCGCACCTTACTGTCCGGCGCGAACCCGGGCAGAACCCGTGCCGCGTGAAAATCGTCAAACAATTTGCCGCCGAACTCCAGATAGAGTTTGCCGCCAAATTGATTGATCCGTTCTTGAATGTGCTCAGATTGTAATTTGAGATAAAGAGCGTTATCAAAACCCACGCGATTCATGTGCCACCCCCAAGATAAAGCTGCAAAGAAAAACACTTTGCAGCCCGATTCACTATAATTCTATTTTACCAGAGTTTCCTTATAAAGCAACAAGAAAAATAGACTTGTAACATTAAGGTAATGTAACACCCTCTAAATCAAGCAAAACCGCCTTGTTTGACAAGCCGCCCCCATACCCGGTCAGAGCCCCGGAAGCCCCCACAACCCGATGACAGGGCACAATAATCGAAATCGGATTCCGATTATTCGCAAGCCCCACCGCCCGATATCCCCGGGGACAATTAGCGGCTTCGGCAAGCATTTTATAACTCCAAGTCTCCCCATACGGAATCGTCCGCAAAGTCTGCCACACCCGCCGCTGGAACTCTGTCCCGGCAGGCGCAAGGGGTAAATCAAATTCTTGCAATGTCCCCGCAAAATAAGCATCCAACTGCTCCATACACCGCTTCAGCACCGGCGTTTCTCCAGGCGTACCATCCAACGGCCGAAAGACTAAATGCGTAATCGCACCATCTTGCTCTGCCAAATAAAGCGGCCCAATGGGACTATTGTATGTTGTGGTAATCATATGTAACATCTCCTGTTATAGGATTCGTAGGGGCAGGATCAGCCCGCCCGTCTGCCACAGAGCAAGGTATACACGGGCGGGCTGACCCCGCCCCTACAAAAAAGACCAAGCAACTTGCTTGGTTACACATAGCCCTTGTTCTTGACCTTTTGCAAATCGAAGTGGCTGCTTTGCTTCGATTTGAGCGCACGACGGGGTTGCGTAATGCAGTTTTCGCTCCGCCCTTTGAGCGGAAACGGAATGTAGCTTCCCCGGTAGTAAGCATCCCCGCCCTTGCCGTGTAGGCCCGTTTATAACCTGCACTATAGGCAGGTGGGTTTCCTCTCACTAGCTTCATGGCTTCCAACATCCAACCTGATGCAAGCACCAAGCCGGGAGGCCTGCTCATCCACTGATGAAGTCCAGAATCCCTTATAATAAACGTGGGTTTAAAAAGGCCTATCACGTACAGGGCAGGGAAGATGAATCAAGGGTCTTCTATTCCGCTTCCTCCGCATCTTCAAACAAACGCTCCATGAAGAGGTTATAGATTTCGTTCAGCTCTTCTTCGGAATCCAGTGTGGAAAGTAATTCCTCACCATTTTCCTCGACTGCCTTGAGCAAGACAATTTCAATCTCTTCCTCTTCAACTTGGCCAGCGGGGATGAAAGCGTGATAAAATGTACCGTCTTTTTCTAAGACATCCAAAAGCTCGAGTTCAAACTCATTGCCCTCTTCGTCTGTGATGGAGATAAAGTCTCCGCCGAAATCTTCTTTCATAGTTGCTCGCCTCCTTTTCTATCTTTATTCTATCGCAAAGAGGCACAAATTGCAATGCCAAAAAATAGACCGCAAAGATAAGGCTATTTTGAACTTGATCGACTATTTAACTGCCGAAATCCTCCAAAAGTTCGATGAGCTCCCGCCGGGTCTCAACCACAATGCCGCGCTCTACATCCGCGCGATCCACACTCCGCAGTGTAGCCAGAGGGATTGCGGTGATATAGACAGGATGCCCGCGCCCTTTGTAATAAACGGCAAGATAGCCCTCTAAATCCGTCACCAAATAGCCCTCGTGCTCGTCAATATCGGCAAGATGTGTAACCAAGTGTTCATTGGTCGCGGTGATTTGAGCAAGTGCGGTGCTTGCCATTACAATGGCGGTCACGACAAGTACGCCCAAACATACAAATTTCACAGTCCGCTTCATGTTATAATACGCCTCCGAGAGTTGGAACATGCACCATGAAATAATACAAGTCCAAAGTTTTAGTGAAAGTCTGCCCGAAAATCGGAGGGCTCATACAGTTGCAAGATTTGGACGATCTGTGGTATACTAACCATAACTGTCAAATACAGGGAACATTCAGGGAACATTTTTCAAAACAGATCGTCTGTTTGTTAAGGAAGCGCATATACACAGCAGGAAAAGGGGTAAGAGAAATTGGCTTTTAATAAAGACAAAGCAAAAAAAGTGGCAAAGACCACCGCAGTAGCCGGTGGACGCACAGTGGGGGATGTCATCGGCCTGATTGTGAAGGTGATTGGCACTCTAATTTTGATCGGCCTCACAACAGGTGCGATTTTCGCCATGATCTTCGCCCTTTATATCCGCACAACCTTAGAGCCCCAGATCGAAATCTCTCTGGAAGATTTCACTTTGGAGTTGACCAGTGAGATATTTGAGATGGATCATGAAACGGGTGAGTTCAGACTGGCAGTCCCCGTAGAATCCGGCGAAGTGCGTCACTGGGTACCCTATGATGAGATTAACCCCTACCTCATCTGGGCGGCCGTCGCCTTTGAAGACCGGCGCTTCTTCGAGCATCGCGGGGTAGACTGGTGGCGGACAGTGGGTGCGTTTTATGACATGTTCCTGGGGGAAGGCCCTATTTTTGGCGCGTCTACCATCACCCAACAGCTCATCAAAAACCTGACAGGAGAAGCTGATGTAACCGTACGGCGAAAGATTCTGGAAATCTTCCGTGCCATGGAATTAGAGCGCCTGTATACGAAAGAAGAAATTCTGGAGTGGTATCTCAATGTCTTCGCCCTAGGCGGCCGGATTAACGGCGTAGGCGCGGCGGCTGAGTTTTACTACGGTGTAGACCAAAGCCAACTCACCATGGCGCAAGCGGCGAGTATAGTGGGCATCACCCAGTTCCCCACCCGATATAACCCCTACCTAAACCTAGAAGCGAACCGCCAAAAACGGAACGAAGTGCTCCGTACCATGTATGATCAAGGCTTCATCTCATTGGAAGACTACCAACGCTCGATTAACGAAGAAATCATCTTGGATCGGGTAGATGGCGCAACCTTTGAAGCCCCCATTTATACCTTCTTTGAAGAAGCGATTATCAACGATCTAATCACCGAATTCCAGCAAGAGTTTGACCTTTCCAGAGAGGCCGCCCGAAACCGTGTCTTCCACGGCGGCTTGCAGATATTCTCCACCGTGGACACAAGGATACAAGAAGTACTGGACCGATATTATGCAGATCATAGTCTCCTACCCCTGCCGGGCAGGGCGCAGTCGGCCATGCTCATTATGAACCACCACAACGGTCACATTGTCGGTATGGCGGGCGGTATTGGAGAGAAGACGGAAAATCTCGTTCTAAACCGCGCCCTCCATTCGCGAATACCGCCCGGTTCGTCCATTAAACCCATATCCGTGTTCGGGCCTGCCATGGAGTTTGGGGTCATAACGCCCCAGACCATGACGCAGGACTCTCCCATCATGGTGGGGGGTAGACAATGGCCGCGAAACGCAAGCGGACACTGGTCACACAACAATATTAATACCGTGGGCGCTATTGCCCAGTCCTTAAACACCGTCCCGGTGCGGGTGGTCGATCAGCTTGGTGTTGCACGGGCGTATGAATTTATGACGGAACGTCTGCACATCGAATTAGACCCCAGGGACGCGGACAGAGCGCCTTTGGCTCTCGGGCAGATCACCTATGGCCTCACCTTACGGGAAATGACAGCGGCATACGCAGCCTTTGCAAATCGCGGTATTTTCACCCACTCTGTCACCTACGCCCTCGTACTGGATGCAAACGGCGATGTGGTCTTCGATCATACAATCGGCCGGCAAGAAGTTGCATTCCGGGAAGAGGTAGCAGGTCAGATGACGGCAATGCTGCTCCGTGCAGTCACCGGCGGCACAGGAACGGCAGCTCAGATATCAGGCTTTGACGTAGCAGGCAAAACAGGTTCTACCGACCGTTGGGTCAACCGTTGGTTCGCAGGCTACACGCCCCATCTGACCGCCACCGTCTGGTCGGGCTTTGACCAAAATGACGGTGCGCTCCCGGGGCAAAACCCATCGGCGGTTATCTTCAGCAGGGTCATGCGCGATGCACAAGCGGCAGCAGGACTGCCCCCTGCCAGATTCCAAGGATTACCGTCCCTGGGTGTACAAACACAAGTGACTGAGACCATAGAAATTTGCTACGATTCAGGTGCGCGTGCCACAGAGGCCTGTCACCTCTATATCGGTGGCAGCCGTGTTGCGCCATATGCCGGTGACCCGGAAACTGCACCCCGGGAAATCTGTGGTATCCACGTAACGCTCCCGGTCTGTTCGGTGACAAACTTACTGCCCAATGAAACTTGTGAGATACACACCCGCGGCTTCCGCTCCGGCGCAGCCCCCGGTGTTTGTACCCAGCAGCACCATAGAAATGGGGACGACGATGACGATCTAGAACCGCCAATTGATCCAGACCCGCCAATTGATCCAGATCCTCCGATTGACCCAGACCCGCCAATTGATCCAGAACCGCCAATTGATCCAGACGCCACACCAAACCCGCCCCTTGAACCGGACATCCAAGCACAGTTAAACCTCCTAGGCCTAGACGCCTTACCTCCAGCGTTCCCACAGATAGAGCCCCAAGCGGAGCAGGAGGTCTTGGAAACCCAGTCCGTTTCCAGCAGGCGAAGAGGTCTGCCGGCTTGGATGCGGAACGCCTTGACAGCAATTTTAGGCAGAGCGGCGTAATAAAAAGATCAAAATCCTGTCCGCCTCTTTACATGCGGACAGGATTTCGATATAATACAAAGGTTAGACCCTGTACAAATGGGGAAAGTGTTGCATTTAGAATGATTTTCTTGGACTAGCTTTCTGAAATGAACACGCTCCAAATGAGATTATTTGAAAAAGGATGGACGACCAATGAGCGGATCAAGAGACAAACAGCGCAGAAAACACAAGCGCGATGACGGATTTGACCTACGCAAAAACGACAAAGACTTAGAAGCGGCAGAGAAAAGACGCAAGCAGACCCGCACAGCGATCATTACAATCATTGCCATCGCAATTGTGGCGGTAATTGTGCTGGTCATTAACTCGAACCTGTTCTATCGGAATGCGCCGGCCCTCCGGGTGGATAATCAGAGCTTCAGCATTGCGGATATGAACTTCTACGCCGCCCAAACCCAAACAGGCTTATTTGAAGAAGCAGCCGGCATGGCGCAAAGAAGTGCCATTCTGCATCGCGGCGCTGTAGAGGAAGGTCTCTCGATTTCAGCTGACGAACAAGCGGGTGTAGAATCTACCTTGGACTATATGCGGGAGAACTACGCAAACTATGCAAATCCCGCAACGGGACTGCCCTTTGAAAGTGCGGGTAACTTTATTGTGGCAAACTTCGGCCGCGCCATGAACATGCGTACCCTCCGGGATCGTCTGGAATTTGAAGCCTTGGGCAGAACATTCCAAGCCCACTTCCTAGATACACGCATCGGTGAATACACGCCGGAAGAGCTAGAAGACTTCTATGTGGAAAACCGAGATAACTTTGACCGCGTCCAATACCGTGTCTTTGAACTGCCATTTGCATCCGGCGAAGAAACAGACGCAGAAGACCTCATGACCAAAGAGGAAGCGCAAGCAATCGCAGAAATAGTCATGGAGGCCGCCGAAGAAGACGGTGAAGCAGGTTTCCTCAGTGCCATAGAAGCGGAAACAGGGCAAGAGAACTTGGAAGAACGCACCATCCGTGACGAACTGCGCAGCACACCAGCCTTTTTCTTCTTTGGCGATTGGGTACTAGCCAATAACCGCGCCCCGGGCGACTTTACTTCTATGGAAGTGGAAGAGGACGGGATTTATGCCATCTATGTACTCTATTTCCTAGGCGAAGAAGACAACCGCTATTATGCAGGCAATGTCCGCCATATTCTCATCAGGCCGGAAGCGGAAGAGATTGCCCTCTTTGACGAAGAGGGCAATCCCCTAGACGAAGACGCCTGGTTTGCAGCCGAAGCAGAAGCGGAAGAAGCAGCCCGAGAGGTAGCCGGCGCGCGTGCCACAGAGATTCTCAATCAATGGAGAAACGGCGCAGCCACAGAAGAAAGCTTCATCGAACTTGTCCGCGAATACTCCGCAGATTACCGTGAAGAAGCAGACCCGGGCTTCTTCGGCGATATTGACCGCCAAGCCAACCTGGTAGAGCCATTCAGAGATTGGGCAGTAGCGGAAAACCGCCGTCCGGGAGATGTGGAAATTGTGGAAACACAGTTTGGCTATCACATTATGTACTTCGTCAGCCACTCAGAGATGAGCCACCGCCACACTTTAGCCGCCCGGGACATGTCCCAAACAGCCTTTGGTGAGTGGATGGAAGAAAGACTAGAAGCAAGCAACTGGCAACGCGCACTCTTCGCCAGACTGACCAGCGCAATATCATAAGGACGAACAAAAACCTCCCAATCCATCACGGATTGGGAGGTTTTATGTTGTAGGGGCGGGGTCAGCCCGCCCGTGTTCTTCATTTGTGAAACCACGTAGGGGACGATGCCTACATCGTTCCGTATAATCTATGTCCTTTGTAGGGGCGGCTATTAGCCGCCCGCGGGCGATTGATAATCGCCCCTACATGACTAGTGGTTGTTGTATGTTGTAGAACAATGCCCATATCATGCCCTGCGGGTACATCGTTCCGTCCTTTCGGTTTCGGTGCAGATTTGGGACACGGGACGATGTAGGCATCGTCCCCTACAACCCTCTAATGACACTCGTCACACTTACAAGAACAGCCCACAATCGGTTCAGGATCAATCCCCTGTCTCCGATAATAGTCCGAGATCGCAGAACGAATTCCCTCTTCCGCCAGCACACTACAGTGTACCTTTTCCCGAGGCAGTCCGTCCAACGCTTCGGTAACGGCCTTATTAGACAGCGCCAAGGCCTCTGCGATAGTCTTGCCCTTCACCATCTCTGTGGAAATCGAGCTCGTCGCGATGGCTGCGCCGCAGCCATAAGTTTTGAAGCTCACATCTTGGATCACATCATTCTCAATCCGCATGAAAATCTTCATAATATCGCCGCATTTGGCGTTCCCAACTTCACCGATGGCGTTTGCGCCCTCTAGTTCGCCCACGTTCCGCGGGTTTGCAAAATGATCCATTACTTTATCTGAATACATGTATTTTAATCTCCTATTGTAGGGGCGGGATTAGCCCGCCCGTGTTGTTTTTGAATTAGTATTACAGGGCAATCATACGGTCAAGGGCTGTACGGGAAGCCGCGATCTCCGCTTGCTCTAAGTGAATTTCATGCACGCCGGTAGCCAGCGCGTTGTATAGGTCAGTCAAACTTGTCTTCTTCATATTCGGGCAAATAAAGCTGGAAGCAACAGAAAAAATCCGTTTCTCAGGCATCTCACGTTGTAGCAGTTCAAGCACACCAATCTCTGTACCAATGATGATTTCCTCTGCATCCGTTTCCCGGGCAAAAGCAATGATTTGAGACGTGCTGCCGATAAAATCAGCATGTGCCAGCACTTCTTCCCGACACTCGGGATGTGCCGCAAAAACCGCGTTAGGATGAAGTTCTTTTGCCTTTTGCGCTTGCTCCGGCGTCACCCGATCATGGATGGGACAAAAACCGGGATGGAAATAAAAAGTCTTCTCCGGCACTTGCTCCGCCACATACCGACCCAAATTCCGATCCGGCACAAAGATGATCTCATCCGTATCAAGCGCTTGAGCAATCCGCACAGCGGAAGAGGAGGTACAGCACACATCAGACACCGCTTTCACCGCGGCAGAGGAGTTCACATAGCACATGACTTGGGCGTTCGGATACTGCTCACGCAAGGCCAACACATCCGCCGGCTCAACCATATCCGCCATAGGACAGCCCGCATCGGGTGCAGGTAAGAGGATAGTCTTCTCAGGAGAGAGCAGTTTCGCGCTCTCCGCCATAAAATGCACACCGCAGACGATGATGGTCTCTTCCGCCGCCTCTTTCGCCCGCCGCGCCATCTCATAGGAATCACCCACGATATCGGCGACATCTTGAATCTCAAGGGGCTGGTAGTAGTGTGCCAACACCAAAGTGCCAGTCGCGTCTTTCAGACGTATAATCTCTTGTTGGAGTTCATTCAAATCATTCACTTGGACTCCTCCCACAACGGCGACATAGCGCGGAGCTTTTCCACGATGGGCGGCACTTTCTCCAAGATATAGTCCACATCCGCTTCTGTGGATTCCTCCCCGAAGCTAAACCGCACAGACCCATGGGCAACCTCATGAGGAAGCCCGATGGCAAGCAGTACATGGGACGGATCAAGCGCACCCGAAGAACAGGCCGAGCCGGAAGATGCGGCAATACCGGCGGCATCTAGCATTAAAATAAGCGCCTCGCCCTCAATACAGGCGAAAGTGAAACTGGCAATACCGGGCAAACGATCTGTGGGATGTCCCGTCAGATGAACAGCGGGTAGTTTCGTGAGCCCCGCAATCAATTTATCCCGCAATGCAGAAATACGCACCTGGCTCTCGTCCAGATGCTCCACAGCATCGTCCAAGGCTTTTGCCATACCAATAATCCCGGCAACATTTTCAGTCCCCGCCCGGCGGCCTTTCTCCTGCCCGCCTCCTGTAATGAAAGAGGGAAGACGCACACCCTTTCTGATATACAAAGCCCCCACGCCTTTTGGCCCATGAAACTTATGGGCAGAAAGGCTCAACAGATCAATCTGCATGGTTTCCACATCCACAGGGATATGTGCGACTGCCTGTACAGCATCCGTATGAAAGAGCACACCATGTTCCCGTGCAATCGCCCCAATTTCCGCAACCGGCTCTATCGTGCCGATTTCATTATTGGCCGCCATAATGGTAATGAGAATCGTATCTTCCCGAATCGCATTTTTGAGGTCTTCTAATGAGATGTGCCCGAACTGGTCAACAGGGAGATAAGTCACCTCAAAACCCTGTTTTTCTAAGTCTTCCAAAGTATGGGAGATGGCGTGGTGCTCAATGGATGATGAGATGATGTGCCGCCCCTTGTCTTTGAGCTGTTCACAAACACCGCGCAATGCCCAGTTGTTGGCCTCCGTTGCGCTGCCGGTGAAGATAATCTCCTCCGGCTTTGTACCCAATGCATTGGCCACCTGTAAACGTGCACCGTCCAGCGCACGTCTGGCTGTGCGCCCAATTTGATACACGCTAGAGGGGTTTCCATACCTATCTTCCAGCCAAGGGAGCATGGCATCCAAGGCCGATTTTGAGAGTTTCGTTGTGGCGGCGTTGTCCGCATAAACGAATCTGGTCATAGTCTGTTCCTCCAATCTATGAGGTTTTTTTATTCTGTAATAGACAGCTGGAAAACGCCCGGCTTGTCTAACATTTCACAACCTTTACTCTATACTATTGGTTTTAATTTGTCAATACATGGACTTGATATTATGCCCCATTTGTGCTACAATGTACCAGATATTTTTAGGAAGCGGGGAGAAGCAATGCGAAAGAATAAAATCAGCCATAACGTCATCCTGCGCCTACCCCGATACTTGCGTTATCTCGAGGACTTACACAATAGCGGTACTGTGCGCATCTCCTCCGGCGAACTCGGGCGCTTAATGGGAATCACAGCTTCTCAAATCCGGCAAGACCTGTCCTGTTTCGGTGAATTCGGCCAGCAGGGATACGGATATAATGTGGAGATGCTCATCAAAGAAGTCTCAGAAATTTTGGGAACAAATAACGAACGCCGCACCATCGTCATTGGAGCGGGTAACCTAGGCCGCGCCATCATCGGTAAGTTTCCCTTTGAGCAATACGGTTTCCGTCTTACAGAGGCCTTTGACCTATCAGAAACCGTTGTGGGACAAGAGATATTCGGCCTAACCGTCCGCCATGTGGACGAGCTGGAAGCAAGAATCGGACAAAACCCGCCCGACATAGCCGTGTTAACCATGTCGCCGGACAGCACTGACCCCATCGCAAATCGCCTGGTTGAACTAGGTGTGCGGGGCATTTGGAACTTTACAAATGTAGACATCAACATAGACAATCCCAACGTAATCGTAGAAAACCTGCACTTTTCAGACAGTTTACTTACCTTGAGCTATTACATGACCCACAAGATGAAAGACACAGACGAAAACTAAACCACACGCCATGCTCCCCAAAGGAGCATGGCAATCCCTTTTTGGAGACCATAGGAGGATTTCTCTCATGACAAAAGCAAGAAAGCTGGGCATCCTGTTCCTAGCCGCACTCTTACTACTCACATCCATTCCGGCATTCGCCCTGGGCGGCGGGCTGGTTCTCGGCAACGAACCCATCAACAGCCTAAACGGCGGCATGTTCGTACAAGACAGCGACACATTCTACTGGACAGACCCCCGGGGCGTTTGGATGGATAATACCCAGCTCACAAACGAAGCGGGACGCAACCTAAACCTCATCGGTAACGGGCTCTACTACACCCTAGCAGGCGCAGAGACCCGAATCCGTCGTCATGACCTCCGCACCGGCAGCACCGAGACTGTCCTCACTTGGGACGCACCCATCAGCCAGCTCTACATCACAGGCGATGGCCGCGCGCTGCTCCTCTCCACCGGAAACGTCTATCGTGTCACCCTGTCAAACGGCAGTGTCACAAGAGACGACACAAGTTTCTTCGTCACAGGCTTCATCCCAACCGTCCATGGCACAGTCTATGCCAGCGGTACACTGGGGAACTATACCCTCCACGCCAATGGCCGTGTGATCGAAACAGGTGTCACACAATTCTTCACAGAAGACAGTGACCTCATTATCCGCCGCGGTACGGCTGATTTCCAAGTGTCCCTTGCCTCCCTATTTAACGGCGGACAAATCAACATCATGGCCTACGTCCCCCGGGGGGATTCCCTCCAATTGCAGACCCAAAGCCAGCACATCGGCTGCGAAGTCTGTGAAAACTTTGAGGACATGATGATAGCCCTAGAAGCAGAGGGCGCACCTATCTACCTCCAAACACAGATCGCGACCCAATCACTGCCCCTTACCCAATCCCAACGAAACGCCGTACTCCGCGCCCGCCAAATGCGGGAAATCCGCTGGACGCCGCTGCAAGACATCATCGGCTGGCGGGGCAACAGTACCTACCGTGCAGGGAACACCTACACCGGCATCCCCTATGCCCAGCCGATTAACGCCGGACGCTATGTGCCGTGGCAAGCATCCTTAGAACATTTTGCAAGTGCAGTACAAGACATCAACAGCAATATGTACACAAGCTTTTCCTTTATCGGCTCTCACGCAACCCGCGCCCCTTTCTACGGGACGGATTGCTCGGGCTTCGTGTCCTGGGCTCTTGCCCACCCGGTACGTACACATACAGGCACATTCCCAAACCATGCCACCCGGATTACCCAAAACATCAATGCCGTCCAAGTGGGCGATGTGTTCAACTCAGCCGGCCATAACTTGATGGTCACAGCAGTGGAGTTTGACGCAGAGGGTAACCTTGCAGCGGTTGAGACCATGGAACAGACCATCCCTCTTCCCAGACACAGGCGCTACGGGGCGGGCGGGTGTTCCGGCGGCATCCAAGCCCTCGTCAACCGCACATTCGGCGGCGGCTTTGCCCTCTATCGGAGTAACACCATCGGCAATATTCCATTTACGCCATCTCCGGCTGTGGATGTAGAAGATGGCCACAACTATACCATCACCGCAACAGCAGGCCCGGGCGGTGTCATCAGCCCGGCAGGAGTCCTCTCCGTACCGGCGGGTTCTAACCAGACATTTGTGTTTAATCCCCATCAAGGCTTTGCAGTCAGCCGTGTAGTAGTCAACGGCGTAAATGTCGGCACACCGGCCAACTTCACCAAGCAAAACGTGACAGCAAACAGCACCATCCACGTAGAATTTGTACTCACCGGCAGTCCATTCTCTGACGTAGGGCCAAGCAACTGGTTCTACGATGCCGTCGTATACGTCTTCCGAGAGGGTTTCATGACAGGTACGAGCCCCACAGAATTTGCCCCCCTCATGACCACCACCCGGGGCATGTTTGTCACCATCCTTGGCCGCATAGCAGGTGTGGAGGCCAGCGACTGGAGCTTTGATGGAACTGTGACAGGCAGTATCGTAAATATCCGCAGCGGGCCAAGCACAGGGCATTCTATTATCACACAAGTAAACCAAGGCACAAGAGTTTCCATCATCGGCAGCTATGGCGACTGGTATCGCATCCGGCACGCAGGGCAAAATGCCTACATCAGCCGCCCCCTTGTAGCATCCCAGCGCGGCACATTCTCAGATGTAGCACCCGGCGCATTCTACGCGCCATTTGTGGAATGGGCGAATTATCGCGGCATTGTCACCGGCTATGAGGGGCAGTTCAACCCCCGCCAAACCATGAACCGCCAAGAGATGGCAACCATGTTACACCGCTACATCACCGCAATGGGCATACACCTCCCGCAGACCAACCGCCCGGCGTTTCACGACCTAGATCAAATCGCCTACTGGGCAAGACCCGCCGTGGTCGCCCTCCAACGCGCAGGCATCCTCCAAGGCACAGGCGAGGGATACTTTGAGCCGCAAGGAACAAGTAACCGCGCCAGTGTGGCGACCATGATCCGTAATTTCCATCAGCAACACGGTTAATTATGTCGAAAAGACTAAAAATGTTTGTTCAAATTTAGGTACAACGTGAATACCTTATATCCACAGAATATACTATAATAAAAGAAGCGAAAACTTGCACATATCAAGAAATGGGGGAAATCAGCATGGATCAGCAACTAAACCAACAACCAATCCAAGCACCGGAAACAACAGGTACAGAGCCACCCAAGGGAGATGAACAGCAAACCCAAGCAGTGCCGCCTGTTCAAACAAATAGCGAGCAGACACCACCACCCCAAGAGCCGGTGGCAGTCAGTGAGCAAGTCCCGCCCCAAGAACCGGTAGTAAGTAACGGACAAACACCGCCGCCCCAGTCACCCGTAGAGCAATGGGCAAGCTCCCCTGCCGGCTGGACATCGACCTATCAGCAAGCGCAAGCTCCGCAACAAGCGCCCCAGCAGCAAGCCCACTACCAACAGCCCTATCAACAAGCGCCGCCGCAACAAGCCCCGCAACAGCAAGTACCTCTGCAACAACAGCCTCATCAACAAGCATATGGACAGCAGGGCCAACAACAAAACCCGTACCAACAGCAACAACAGCCCTACAATCCATATAACCCGCAGTTTAACCCTTACATGAAACGCAAAAAGCCGGCGTCTGGATTATCCATCGCGGCTTTGGTGTTGGGTATTATCGCCATGTTCTTACCGATTCCCGTATTAGACGTAATTATCGGTGTCCTTGGCCTGATCTTTGTCATTGTGGCGAAAAAGAACGGGGATTCCAGCGGCCTAAGCACTGCGGCTCTGGTTTGTTCCATCATTGGTACGATTTGGTCTATTAATTTCACCATCTCATCCCTCTTCTGGGGCTGGGGCAGCAATTCTTTCTGGTTCTAGCGTAAGCTATACTGACATCCGCAATAATTTTGCCGATACAAGGCAAGGGAACGGGCTATCGCCGCACTACGGCGATAGCCCTCTTTTTGTTTAAAATCCGCCGCAAGATAAGGCAGGGCATGTTGCACCCCCAAACCACTACCGATTTCATTAAGTAAATCGGCATCCTTATGCGGACTGACGGAAAGCGTCGTCCCAAACATGGAAAACCCAAGCGCCTTGGCTTTCTGCACAGTCTCCTCTAAGCGCTCCGTAAAACAACACACACAACGCGCCCCGCCCTCCGGCGCATCTTCCAAGCCGGATGTTGCCGCAACAAACGAGGCCGGCTCATAAGGTGCAGTGATCAAT
>Ga0131853_10003074_pt1 | contig 29958 bp, 23 predicted proteins | sample TergutLab28metaG_FD_92764 | JGI IMG/M metagenome (GOLD analysis project Ga0131853, IMG submission 92764) | Labiotermes labralis P1 segment gut microbial communities from Petit-Saut dam, French Guiana - Lab288 P1 (version 2) (version 2) | ecosystem: Host-associated > Arthropoda: Insects >... | reverse complement strand
GAAATGGTGTGGAAAAATTAGGAAAATTTTTTTACTAAATTAATCCCCCCGCGGGAAAAAAAGGAAGGAAATTTTTCCCCCCCCCCCCCCCCACCAAAAAAAATATACAAATACAAAATTTCAGTACACCAACAACAAAACCCACAAAATTATCAATGTACTTATCCTATCTACCATCCTTCCTTAAAAATAGGGATGGGGATAAAGTAAGCTTTTGAGATCATGCTGTGTGTGTGTTTGTGCATGCACACACATTCCATTTCATACTCTGAGGCAGATGACAGACTCCCACAAAACTCAGTATGCACATTTGCCACTGCAGAACAACCAAACTCTATATTACAACAAAATAAATTACGCCTATATTGATTGGTAGGAGAATAAATCCTCACAATTGAAAAGCAGATGTAATGAGTTCCATTTGGAACTCCCTGTTCCTTACTGGACCATACACAATAAATGAATAAATAGGTTTCTTACATATTTCACATACACTTCAACAGATTTATCTTTGACTAGTAAAATGATGGACACACTATGTCATACTGATATTTTGCTGACTTGAGTGAACTAGATCTGTATTTCTGAATATAAAAATCAGGTATACAACCTCAATCTTAAAAAAGAGAGAGAAAAAAAAAAAGCAAAAGCAAAATTCCAATTCAGGATAGACAAATCTTCTGATCAATTTTTCAGGAGCTCAGCTGAATTCCTCTGGTCATTTTCAATCACAAGTATTTTAAGTTACACAAAACCTATTGCATTTAAGACTTCATCATCATCATCATCATCTTCTTCTTCTTCTCCTCCTCCTCCTCCTTCTTTGTCTTTAAACTTGTATAATGATAAACAAATTTCCTCAGTGTATACAAATATCCTGACAAATAAGAGAAGCCAATGCATAAAATCTAGAAACAGGCATGTTGTTACAATCTACACCAAATAATCTTTCCAAATCCAAATATTTCTGATGATTGTGTGTTACAATAAACATGATATTTGATGGACAACTGCCATCACCTTGCACTTTTTCAATCACAGCCTTTCAAAAACCAGGTGTTCCACCACTGAGTGTAAGGAATGAAAGTTCCTATTCTGTTGGACCCCTTGGAAAGAGAGGGTACCAACAAATGGCCAGTAACCATGATTGCCTCTTTCCAATAGACCTAAAAGACTAGAAACAGTTCCTGCCTAACACCTTATGGAAAGTAATCCAGCTTCTGAAATAATGTATTTTAAAAAGCCTCAAGAATACGCACGCCATCCAAAACAATAACAATGTTTAAATAAATATCTACATAGTTTATGCATTTCAATCAATCTGTTAATAAACTGCATTTCTAAATCATAAAACGTCTGTTAACCCTTCAGCGTGAGGGCTTTTAAAACCCAGTTAATACTGTGATGTGGGAAGGTTTTTCTATGGGGTATTTAAATTTTGAGCTAAATTGTGCAGGAGTTTATTCAAAATAATTTAGTTTTGTTAATAGTGGTTGGGTTTTGATGAAACTTGAAACAAAATATTTAGGAATGTCTACGCTTTTCGAATATCCAATCAAATCTTACCTTAAAAATTTAACTTGGTGTGAAATGCTTTGAAACATTCAACACATAGGGCTGCTTCACATTCGGGGCACCAAACCACTGTCTACTTCCTTCTATTGTTTTTGTAACACACTACACACCTCTTTGTTGGACTGGCCTTTTTTTCTGTCGGTGGTATTCTTTCTGGAAAATGTCTATCAAGAAGTCGCGGCACATTTTTGTCTGTGGAATGATGGCCTTGAAATTTCCTGACACTTTCACTTCCATGTTCAATAAGTAGTGCCTGTACCAGTTCTACTCTGAATTTAGAATGGTCTATTTTGGTCTGTCCTGAATTTGCGCGGCATACTACCATACAATTTAGAACTGTAATATTGAGTAATCTCCTAAACAGTTTTATGTACCATTTACTCATTTTCTTTCTTTCCAAAAGATTGGGTTGAAGGAGTTGGTCTTTTAGATCAACTCCACCCATGTTTTCATTGTAATCTAGAACTGATACAGGCTTTTGCTTTTCCTGTCTACATTTCGTTAGCTTCATTCTTGTTTCCTCTCCATGGTAAGTTTAAATCACTGTCACTTCTTTTTTGTCTTTCCACTTCAGAACGGACACCAGTCCTGAATGTTCAGCTACCAGTTCTCCTTCCTTTAGCTTCTTCTGATTCACTCTTTGTGGAACATCTTTCCTACTAAGACGCAGGGTTCCAACACAGTCAGTTTTCAAGGAATTTAGCCTTTCAGCCAGAGCTGGCGAGTTATAAAAATTGTCCATCCACAACATGTGGCCCTTTTTCAGCAATGGCTCCACAAGTGACAACACAATTGTTGCTTTTTGTGTGTGTCACCTGAAATGAATGCTGTCTGGAACACTGTGTTTTTGCCAGTATAAATTATAAAGGACCACAAGTACTCTGAACTTGATTCACATAGTTCATATGACTTGATTCCAAATTTCGAAGACTTTAGGGGAATATACTGTCTGAAAGAAAGTCTTCCTCTCCATAGTGTTAGTGACTCATCTATTGCAATGTTCTGCCCAGGTAAGTACAAACTCTGAAAATTTGTGTTGAGATGGGATAGATTTTGAAAAGTTTAGATGGTCCCTGGTATGTTCCTATATGATCATTGTTGTTGAAATGCAAAATATTGCAGATTGATTCAAACCGATCCATAGAAATAATAGAACCAAAGACTGGAGTCGCCAAAATATAATTTTTTGAAAAATATTATTATTCCCATCAGCATGAAAAGTGCTAACACAACATACATTTTGTCTTTAGTGACAGGTTTCCAGTCCCACATTCTGGAACACAATGGAATTAAACTTCTGGCTTGTATTTTTTGTCCTGCATAAGTGTTTGTTTTGCGCACTATTAGTTCCACCAGTTCATCATCAAAAAACATTTTGAACAATTTAGCACAATGAGTTTCATAATGGGCTTCATTTTGAGGCTCACAGTTATCAACAAATTGTTCCCTTTGCCCTACATAATTCATGTCCTCCCACGCAAATGTAACACTCGAAGCAGTAAGCACACTGGATGCAGTAGCACATTGCACATCGTCACTTTCATTATCACTACATTCTGAACCAATTACCCCTACTAGTCAAATCATCGGTCCCACTTGCGTCATCATTGTCACTACAACTATCCTGATCAGAAGCTGTAAGTTCCTCTAGCAAACTTTGTTCAAGCTCATCCTCCAACAAACACTTCCTACTTGACACCATCATTGCAACAGACTGCAGCTTCAAACGAAATCCAGACCCAAAAACAGCAGTGAAGAAACAAACAGTCTGTTGATATATGAGGGTGATGTCATACACCATTTCAAAGCTACATAACTCAGTTACTTGAGGACAGCGACAACATTCGTTATTTGAGGATAGTGATAACATTCGTTTCCTGTTTCATTTCGCTGTTAGAAGAACGCATAAAACTGTCTGTGAAATTAGGGACTGCAAAAAGAAAACCCAAACTTCAAGAGCAGAGAAAAAATGAAGAAACAATTTCTAGCAACTGTCTCCCACACCAAAAGAGAGCCAGCTCTTCATGAACAAGCACGAAGCAGCCCGATTACATTTGTTCCCTATGTTGTCGAGATATAGACGAATGAGTGAGAGTGTGCAGCATGACGAGCAGTGCTCATCACTCCACAACAGGTAATGTTTTCGCTATGACAAGCAGTGCTCATCACTCCACACTGAAGGGTTAACCTATAACACAAGTAAAGCACTTAGCCAATTAGCTTAATCAGTAACATAAACATTTCACTAAGAACTTCCTGTATGCAATGCCAACAATACACATGATGAACCATAAATATATAGGGAAAGTGAAAACAGTACCTAAAACAACAAATGCATTCAACCTGTGAACAAAATAAACAGAAAGAAGTTGTGCAGCAACTCAATTAAATGTAATAAAAATTACAAAACTGTATGTAGTTACAAAAAGCACAGTACTACATTCATTTGAAAATTTCCATTTAACTCGTGCAAATTTATGCCTTCATATTTTGAAAACATTCTACCTCAACCCATTCCACAGCCTGCAATTTGGTAAACATTTTCTGAAACAAGGCATTACTCTGATTTCCTAGCATGTTGATATGTTTTGTGGAGACAATATGAAACCACCATTCTCAGCAGACTTAGAACAGATATGTACCATGCATGGGGAGACAAAGAATGTTATGGAAGATCAAAATGGAGTGCAATATTAAGACAAATGTAGGGAAGGTCAGTGAACCTCAACACAAGACCCAAAGGTGACTTTTCTAATACTCTTTGCGTTCTATGTATAGGTCAGAATATCTGTTACATAACAGAACTCATTAAGTCTCAAAATTAAATTTCTAAAACCTCCCATTTCAACAAGTGTCTAAAAACTATGGACTTAAACAATAAATGAAAATCTGAGTGGTACAGGAAGTTCTTGGTAGGGTACACCATGAAATTAAGTCATGTTTACAATTATACACTAAACAATGAAGAGATTAACACAGCTGCTGAAGTTGACTACAAGTATGTGAATTTTAAAGTTAGAAGGACATGTAAAGTTGCTACTTATTCTAAGCATCACACACAAAAGCTCATATCCAGTTACTTTACTGCCTGCACATATGGGTAAATGTTATCAACTCGGGGTTTCACCATCCAAAGAGAAGCTTATTTTCCAAAGCAGGTGCTGGTTTCCATGTGGTACAGCTGAAAACTGTTACAGTATTAGGAAAACAGCACAAACAACTCCTTTGTACATCGGTATTACATGAGATTACACAAGCAGTACAGAGGACAACATAAAATTTCAGGTATTGAAAAAATAATCATTTTTAGACTGGCTTATTTCACAACCAAAATAAATATATTATTCGTCATCAACACATCAGATGGAAGAAATCTCTTCTGCATTCAAATGTACCACCATTTCCAAGCTGTATTAAAACTGACACTTTACTGGTACCTCAGAGGGTGGCCTCAACAACTGAAGTTTCCTCAGGCAGCACTGACAATTCTAAGTCAGGAATGCGAGTTTTGACATTTACAGCAGAATCAACAACATGACATTTTGCATGACTCAACAGATTACCTCGTTTGTTGAATACTTTCCCACAGTGAATACAATCAAAAGTACCTTCCTCTGCATGTGTCTTTTTGTGTGTTGCAAGATACCAATTGAAATGGAAGCTCTTCCCACATGTATCACATGAGAATGGTTTGTGCTCACTGTGTGACTTAAGGTGTTTCTGAAGCATTGCCTTGTCACCATAACTCTTACCACAGATTCCACAAACATGGGGGCGATCACCTGAGTGGGATCGCCGATGTTTAGCGAGATCAGCTCGACGAGCAAATTCACGCCCACATTCAGTACATGGAAAACGTTCACCAGTGTGCACCTTTAGGTGAATGTTCAGGTTTGTCTTCCATTTGAATGATTTCCCACACACATCACAAGTGAAAGGAGTCTCCTGTGAATGAACCCGTCGGTGATCTGACAGATGTGAGCGCACACGGAACCTCCGCCCACAAGTACCACACACAAAGGGGCGTTCACCTGAATGTGTTCGAGTATGTGACTCCAGGTTGCGTTTGTCACCAAAAGCTTTACCACATGTGGTGCATGGATATGGACGTTCACCAGTATGAGTTCGCCTGTGTCTTTCTAGTTTTCCACGCACACTAAAAGCTTTGCTGCAGAACTCACAGGAGAACAGTCCTGAATGAATGCGTTGGTGTAACGTCAAATCCCAACGAAGCACAAAGCTCCTGCCACACTGTTCACAGCTATGTGGACGTACCTGAGTGTGTACACCCATGTGGGCATTTAAGTTTGTGCGTCGCATGAAAGACTTGCCACATTCAGTGCATGGAAATGGTTTCTCTTGGCGAGTAGGACTAACATTCCCCTCCACAACTGTTGTTTTGTACCTGTCAAATATAATGTAAATTTAAGGTTTCCAATCCATCAATTATTACATAATATACATTTCTCTTCAAAACATTCTTAGACCTTTGAGGAATGTATTTATTCTTAAAGAAAATATTTTTCTTGATCAGTCTCTCCAACCACACTAAATGAATTACCATCATCTCCAAAATCCTAATATTACATGGATAAGAATAACAAGTGTATTCACAGGCACTTTAGGAACTTACTTATCAGTATCAATAAGTATGGTTGTCTGCTGAGGTAGGGTAGCTTCCAGCCCCAGAATTTCTTCTGATTCAGATGTGAAGGCAAGTGACGCATTCTTCCTGCCTGAATCAGGTTGAACTTCCATTGCACCACTAAGCACTTGTGTCTTGGTAACTAATGTGTTAGGCTGCAATTCTGATGTAAAAGTCAACGTAGGTGTCTTGCTGGCTGCATCTGGTGCCTGATCTGCAGTGTATGTAAGGAGGTGTGTTTTGGCACTGTTACTTGTGGTATGTTCTGCTGCATAAGCCAGGATAGTTTTACCAGTCAATGTAGGTTCCTCAGTTCCATATGACAGCACATGACTCTTTGTTAATGCCACAGGTTGCAACACTCCTGCAAATTCCAAATTTTCTGCCTCCTTAAGAGAAGCAGTTTGTTGTTGTTCTTGTTCTTTTTGCTGCTGCTGCTGCTCTTGTTGTTGTTGTGGTGGTGGTGTTGGTGGTGGGGATTGGGGTGGTGCTGTGTAAACGAGTGCATGTGTCTTTTCAGATGAATCTGAATGTGGTTCTGCCGTGTAAGTCACAGTCTGTGATTTATTTACAGTATCTGTTGTGTAAGAAAATGTCTGGATCTTTGATACATTAATAGGTTGTGTTTCAGCTGTGTATGTGATTGTTTGTGTTTTTGCAGCACTTACAGGTTGTGTGTCTGTTGTATAGGTTAATGTATATGCTTTGGTGGAAGAAACAGACTGCGGCTCTAATGTGTAGGACAGAGCATCAGTCTTTGATGCTGAAACTGTTGGTACCTCATTTGTGTAAGCAACTGTGTGCACTTTATTGGCTTCAGTTGTGAATGACTGAGTGTGTACTTTCGATACAATACTTTCATTGGGCTCCACTGAGTAAGTAATTGTTGGAGCCTGTGATAAAGCTGCTTGTTGTGGCTCAGTCACATCTTTATACTTCAGTTCTACCATAAGCAATATGTCCTGACATTCTTCTCGAGGATGCTGCCCCATAGCTTCAGCATCAACTTTGCTCAGTACAATAACACTTCCATCATGCTGGACAGTCAATGTATTTCCTGCACTCTGATCAGCTTTTCCAGTTTCTTCAGGCCATACTCGAGTTGGTCGAGGACCCAGTAAAGGCACAACTCCCAATCCTGTGTCATGTACTGTCCCATTCTTCTGGGCATCCACCTCATTCTGAAATGTAACAATCCACTAACATACTTAATATATATTTATAAAGGAATTAGCTGTGCCAGTAACAAAAGCTACATATATTGCCAATTACAGTATGGTGAAAGTGAGTATTAAATTACAGTAATACATCCCAAAAATGATAAACAAACTGAGGATACAAAATCCTACAATAAAGAAATAACAAAATTTTGAGACCAAAAAAAAAATACTGAACATTAATTAAGATTAAATGAGATACTCTGTAATTAGCACTTAATATCTAAAGTGAATATGTCTATATTAAAAATTAACTTATTTAAATTATAAAAGACACAAAAAAATAATTTCTTTATAAGAAGTTCTAACTGTTGACTTCTTTCTTTTATAACCTACCACCTCTACACAAACTACACATTAACTCACACTATAAGGCTTCACATAACTTAAATCTAAGGGTAGTAGGTGCTCTTTCCCCATGGGTAAAGTGGTTAGGGCATGAAAATGACTACGGACCCCCATCCAGTGACAAGTTTAAGAATGGGTGAAGCTTTCTTCCCCACCCCCTTCACTTTCCAGGTATGAATAGTGGCAGCATTGAAATCTTCTATAACTTAATACCACATCTTTGTGACAAAGCAAACAATAAATATTTAAATTATGTTAAACTTGTCAAACATAACCTCACACATTCATACCACATTCAGCTTTGTAATTCTCAACATACCAAGAAAAGTTTCTCTCAAAAAACTTGTGAAGACACATGTAGTCAACAATCATCCACATTTAACACATGTGGTTAGTTAATTCAGTAAAATAAAAAATCAAAAGGTGAATATATATTCTGCACAGACATAACATCATTATTTCTCTTATAATCAAAAATGGCCCTTCTCTGCTCAATGTCCCATCATAATTAAAAAACTCAGCAATATGCTAAAAAAAAAAAAGTTCCTTCCACCTCTCTACAGACACAATGATAAAACTATATGTGTAGCCTTGTAAACACTGTCACGATATTTCTACTTCTCAGTTCAAGGAAATCAGCCAGAGGCTTTTAATTTTATTTTTTAAAATCATCTTAATGACTTTCTCATACCAATACAATACACAGAATAGTGAAATGTCAACCATCCCTATTCTGGCATAATTTCTACGAATGCTTTATAAAAATCTATTTTTACTTTCATCTTAAAACAAATACAACAACCTTGCTTCTTGCTGCAATCACAAACATAGGTGTGGCTCACTTGTTCCCACTCTGTTGCCTCCCTGTAGAATTGCCCCTTACTCTATGTTAGCACCCCCCCCACCCCCCGAAGTCAAAAGCAATCTTCTAACATCATTTCACCTTCTTGTGATCCTGCCAGACTTCATGGCTCTTAGTGATGATGGCAAATTCCACATGGAAGATTAGCATTTCCTTCAGGGACTGTACAGGAGATACCAGATTTCATCAACACTGACAATCTTTCAGAGAAATTCTCGATCATCTGCTGCACTGACAAGCTAAATGCTGAACTACAAACAAGCAACCATCTCATTTGTCCTGCATCAACATCTCCTGGTAAAATGTGTCAGCAGACATGACACATCTTCAACAAATAACACAAGTCAGTGCTGCAACTAACCAAAATTCCATATTCCCTGCTGTCCTCTCTATTCTCAGACAAGAACCAGATAATTGTGTGGAAACTAAAAAAAATTCCAAAGTACCTTGCTATCCTCTCCACTGTCTAACAAGAACCAGAAGACAGTGTGGCATGTAATCAAACTTCCAGCCTTCCACTTCATCTATTCACTATCATCCAATCATTCTGGGCTACTACACAATTTCAGTTACTGCCAGTATGCTGAAACGAACTACAATGCAACAAACACGCACTCCACTCAACAACTTCTGACCTACATATTCTATGATTTGAATACAAAAAATTGAATCAATTATTGTAAATTAGACAATCAAATTCAACTTACCTAACCAACTTGTCATGCACCCAAAAATAAAGTAAATACAATCGATAAACCAACTTTTCATGCACCAAAAGTAAACACAATCAATATGGGTTTATCCATTGTGCTTACTTTGGGTGCATGAAAAGTTGGTTAGATAAGGTGAATTAGACAAATAAGCTTCATTTTTATATTTATTTAAACAATTCTGTTAGAATTCCACCATCATGTGCAACAGTACTACATACTAGCACAATTGAACAATAATTATCACCGATACAGGGAAGGAAAAAATACCATGTACTTAGGGTACTTTAGGGCTCAAGTGTGTAGAGTTGTATAATGGTAAACAGTGCATCAACAAATGCCATGACAAGAGTCTGTGCTGATACATTCAGGGTGAGAATAGGCCAATACCTGCACTGATGTAGCTTCAGCTCCCATTCCTTTAAGAACTGCAAACCTAGCCTGCAATACTGACTCAAACTTGAACTCTGCAGCAAGACACTGCTCAACCAAATCCATGCACACCTCAAGCTTGGAGACACATGTGAAGCACACTTGTTTTGGTTTGCAGTCTTCTTCCCTGACCTAAGAACATGATTTGTAAAACTTACAGTATGACACACCGCTGTTTCAACACACAGCTGTTAGTGCATAACATACTTAATAAAGAATAAACCTCCAAACCCAAAACAAAGAAGCATATGAAGGGGTAGAAGAGGAGTGTAACTTGGTACAATAAAGTCATACATAACACAGTCCACATTCCTGATACCACAAGATAAGTCCAATAAGCTCATTTCAAAACACAAACTATTTTATTACATTTTGGGTCCAGCACACATCTAAACTGTACTACATTCTGCCCTACAAGGCCTCATAGTAAGGCAAAATGTATTAAAAAGTCTGTTGCTGTTGAATCAGAGTCAGTGTGACTTAACAGGACTGTATCAACTGTTGAAGTTACCTGCCATCAAATAACAAATAACTAATGACTTGTCATTAGTGAACAGGAAGGTACTTGGATAAAGTGGCTATAGATTATTTCAAGACACCATTCAGTATTTGACTGGAAAGTTTTGGCACAGTTTTTAATGTAGAGAATGGCTTTCGACTCTAATCCACTGGGTTAATGGTAGCCAAAACATTTAACTAATTATACACCTCCATCCAGGTCTGCAAATAAGAAATGAGAAACTTCGAATTGCGTTCTGCTCTCAAGCATACTCACACCTATACAGCCGCTACAGTATGGTTAAGATACTGCAACTATAATAAACGAAACCCTACTTGTCAACTTACGACAATGGGTAAACATTTCTTGATTTTTAGGTCAATTCTTTCTTTCTCTCCTTCTTTACCAAACATTGGGATAACAACCTCGCTCACACTGGCGCACAGACGACAAACATTTGGTGCAAAACTTATAGTGTTATCACACCACATAGTTATACCCAGATGCATAACACAACACCCATAACCTAGTTAATATTCAGCATAACATTAAATATTAGAAATCTCCATTTTACACGTTTCGTTCATTAATCAATGTCACATGCAACTTAACACATCTCCTCCACCACAAAGTTGACATTCAATATTATGTTCGAGATGTCGTTACGATTATCGTTGTTCGATATTGTTCGATGAATCGCATGTACTGTGCTAAGAAATTTGGTGGCGAAGACATTAAACTTCTACTGAATACGAGTATGATCTACGTCTGTACACGTCCATACGTCAGCGGTGCTCTGATGCTTAATTTTCAAAGTACAATATCGCATGCGTGGTGCTAGGCTTCCGCTGCGGTGTAAATGAGATCTTTGCCCTTCTTGGTTGTTACGCAGCATTGATTGGTAATTAACTGTCCTTTCGGTACAATCAAACGCAGTGTCGCACCCAAGGCAACAGCGGGGCTGCAGCCGCCCCCCCCCCCCTAAACAACGAGTCGAAGACACAGGATTTGTAGACGTGTTGATGTTAAAAGTCATCAGCCACCAATATCGACTGATGTTTAATACATTAGAATTTTAAAATATAAAATAAAAACTTACGAGGTCTTGAGATTAAAAAGCCAAGAAGATTAGACATTGCTTCTTAAATTAGATAAGTGAGTCATGGAGCATGCAGTTATATATATATATATAAATTCAATTGAAGACAGTGTCTGTTACAATTATACTTATGACATAATTTTTAAAATCCCCGCCACCCCCCACCCCCCAAAAAATCTGGGTTTACACCTGACCTATCGGCTTTAAAAGGACGTAACAAAATTCTGCCTGATTTTCTAGATTCTTCGTCCTATTTGGATAAAATTCGGCGCAGAAGACGTTCATAAAAGCATATTTAGTGATAGTTTCGTGAATACTGGCACAATAAAAATCATGCTGTGCTTGTGAGCTTCACTAAATTTCTGTGCATATTTTCCACATTTATTCTCATATTTTGGCAAAATTCGGTATAACAAATCTACAACAAAAAAAGTGCTGTTCAGTATCGGCGAGTTCGTGAAAATCGGCACGGGGAACCCCGTTCTTTTCTTGTGGGACTAAATGCAATTATATTTCTTTATGAACCGTAAAACCTTATGACATTTTGACAGTAAAGAAGACCTTAATAAAGTGTGTGTCCTACGTCACGGACTACATTATTTTCAATGGCGTTTTCCTTTTAAATCATTCCAGAGTATCAATTTTGTACTTTGACATGGTTCTTTTTTGGTTTCTTTGAGCCTAATGTTCGCCTGCCGTTTCCTTATTTCTTCAGTAAGTTTTTTTGTTGTCGAAAAGACTTCGACCTGTTATGCTCATTAGTTTAACAGCACATAGAAAATAAAACAGGAAGTAGGAAATCCTGCCTCTTATATTAATAAATACTTTGCAAAATACGTAACCACAATGCACACCATAATGTCCACAGTGACAATGGTTATACGTGTGTTTATAATATAGTAGGTAACTGTAAAACGTTTAAAATGTAACATTCTATGATAATATTTTGGGATTAAAATAGTATTTGAAAACTGCAACCCGAAGGTCTAGCCTATAAATAGTATATGATGATGGAATTGTGGTTTGCTATTGCTTCTGTTTTTTTCTAGACATTTTCCTTAAGTAAAGGCTACATTTCCATTACAACATCGTGAACTGAACGATATTGCAACTTCTTATGTAACCTTACTTACTTATTTACTCCATGGTGCAGAGTCCTTCTTGAGAAGCTAACTTGTTTGCAGCTAGTCAAGAAATTCCCCGCATTTCACGGAACCCCAATGTTCATTACCGCACGCACAAGCGTCCGCCACCTGTCTCTATCCTGGGCCAGCCCAATCCAGTCAACATACCCACATCCCACCTCCTGGAGATCCGTCCTAATACAGGGTGGGGCAAAATAACCTCCGTAAATTTTAAGGTGAGTAACAGAAACACTATTCGAGATACAAACATTTTATTTTTGGATGCTGAAACTACAACATAGGAAGTTTTAAGTCACATAGTCTTAAAAAGAATATCTTGCAAGTGGTGACCGTTGTTTGCGTGGTGTTTTGCGTGCAGAGCACCTGGGAGACTGCAAAACGGACCGTCCGACAGCCTCGATGTTCTCTGGTGTTCGAGAGTTCCGTGATTGTCCTCATATTTTTTTCAGACACTCTTCCCGTTTCCCTGAAGTTCTCAACCCACAACAAAATGGATTTTCGGTTCGGTACTCGTTCCCGAGGGGGGATTTGGTAGCGAGTACGGAACGCACGCTGCACCGCTACGATAGAGTGACCTTGCGAAAAGTAGGTTTCGACGGCAAATGCGCGCTGCTCGTTGGACCACACCATCTTTACGACTGCGGAGTGTTGTACCAGGAACTTCCCAACTACCTGCACCTTTCGAGCCCAACCGCACCCTTCTACGGCCTCCCCTCCCTTCACAATGCCCTACTGAAAGTACGGAGGGTATTTTGCCTCACCTTGTATTTTCCACCCATCTATGCCTAGGTCTCTACAGTGGTCTCTTTCCCTCCGGTTTCCCCACCAAGACCCTATACACCCCCTCTCCTCACCCATACGCGCCACATGCTCAGCCCATCTCATTCTTCTCGATTTTATCACCCGCGCAATTTTTGGTGAGGAGTACAAATCATTTAGCTCCTCGTTATGCAATCTCCTCCATTCCCCTGTTACCTCGTCCCTCCTAGGTCCAAATATTCTCCTCAACACCATTTTCTCAAACACCCTCAGTTTCCTTTCCTCCCGCAATGTCAGCGACCAAGTTTCACACCCATATAAAACAACCGGCAAAATTATAGTTCTAAATATCTTGATCTTTAAATTTTTGGATGGCAACCTGGAAGACAAAAGATTCAGCACCGAATGATAGCAAGCATTTCCTGACTTCAATCTGCTCTTAATTTCTTCCGCAATATAATTTTGGTTTGTTAAAGTTGTTCCCAAATATTTAAACTCTTCCACCCTCTCGAAGATACTATTGTCAATCCTCACACTCTGAATTCGTCCTGCATTCTGATCTCAAGACACAACCATGTACTTAGTTTTATCAGCACTTACTTCTAGCCCACTCTCCCTAGTAGCAGCTACTAGAGCTTCTGCATTTTCCTTTAGAGTAGGTATGGTTCCTCCCAGTATATTAACATCATCGGCATAAGCCAGAAGCTGATGTGTACCATTTAGTTTCAAGCCATCCTGGTTCACCTGAACCCTCCTAATGGCGTACTCTAAGGCAAAGTAAAAAGCGTTGGTGATAGAGCGTCTCCTTGTTTCAGACTATTCCTGATAGGGAACTTGTCAGACACATTCTTGCCTACCCAGACTCTACTATATGTTTCAGTCAAACTCATCTTTATTAACCTTACAAGTTTCCTAGGGATACCAAACTCAATGAGAATCTTATATAAGACCTCCCTCCTAACTGAATCGTAAGCTTTCTTGAAGTCTATAAAGAGCTCTTGTGTAACCTATACTGTCTAAATGCCTTGAGGAGAATATTTGTACCCAAGAGAGAGGAAATAATAAGAGGCGAGACAAAACAGCATACCGAAGAAATTCGCCATTTATACACTTCGCATATTGCTGCGGTACAATATAGTCCAAATTTGCCACGCCGTAGAAAAAGATTATTCTGATTTGTCATTGGAAACCAATGACTAAATTCCACTTTCCGGCAATGACTTCAACATTGACCAGTCAAATGTACTGCACACAAGACGTGCAAAACAATTAGCTATGCAAAGATTATTTAATGACTCTTCCTAAGCGCAGTAAATTGTTCAAGAGCCATTGTCACGATCATTTTCACAACAATAAATTATTTAACACAGACAGTAATAATTAGTCCAGATTATTGTCTTGTGCGTTCCAGCAACGTCTGTACATGTACGTAGCCCACTACCGAGTATTTCGAAGGAACATGCTGCCTTCATCCCGAAATGGGACAGCAGGTTCTTCCGAAGCATTAGTACTTACTTAGAACACTGAGCAGTGTGGACGCAGAAGATCGACGTCTGAATTATAATTATCAACACCAAATCCGTACATGTAGCTAATAGATTTACTTCTCACTGGAGGTTGGCGATATATTAGTAAGCGGACGTTTAACTAAACGTAGCGTGGACTCTCGGAGTGAGAACTGCGTTTTTCTGGGTTACACGTATTATGCAGCGAGTAGTGGTAATTTCCAACCGACGTTTCGAGACAGCTTATCGTTTCCATCTTCAAGGGTCAAGAGACTTCGCGGCGGAAACCTAAAATCACACGACTGTCGGAGTGTTCTGACAAACCAAAACGTATTCATGCATACGGTACAGGAGAACCTCACAGCAGTGAGTGTGAAGAGTGTTTTCTTCTGGGATGTGATGCGGCGCAGTTTGGTGGAAATTTGCCGATGATTGGGAGAAACTTACTGCTGCCAACTTCATAAAAGCGATCTTTTCAGCTCTTAGATATTATCTTACGCCGACTTTTCGCGAAGTAATCGATAAATGTTGACTCAATAGTATTAGGCATTTTATAAAATTAACTTAATGCCACAACAAACCAAACAATTTTCGCTTACAAACTTTATTTATGACATAGAAGCTTCTGAACTACAGCGAAAATTATTGTCTGTTAATATAACAATTTAATAAAAAATGCACAACGGGTCGATGTCACCTAAGACTTAACAATACTAATTAATCTATTTATTTAATCTGCTACGTCATGAAATTAAATCTTATATCTATAAAGTCTTAATGATAATAACAAAATTAATCAAAACATAGCGGCGGGCTCCCTTGCAAGAAGTAATAAACTTTCGGGTTCCATAAAATGCATGGAATTACTTGACCAACTGAAAACCGGTTTGCTTCTCAAGTAGGACTCTGCTCCAAGGATGGAGTACTTAAGCAAGTAAACAAAACATCGTGAGGCACTGCATTTGTTACGTCCGCTCAGTGTTATGACGTCACAGTTGACCCCTCTGCTCCTCTTGTAGATATGGGTGATCGCGTCGCATTTCATACGACTCTGCATAATTCAACAGCTCTCGCGCCGGTGAGAAGACCATCATGTTGCAGCTTCAGAGATTCCTTGTTCTGGTACTCATTGTCGGCACAAGTGTCGCAGCTGGTAAGTACCGGTTCTCATAATGTAGAGCTGTTACGAAAGCTATTAGGCGTAAAATTACAGGTTATTTCTCAAATCGTCTTCACGTTGGGTAAGCTGTTAAAGTTCGTTGCCTTACTGACTCAACAGTTTTGTCCAGAACACTTTTAAGTTTGAGAAAATATGTATATACACCGATGTTTCGGAGGAGCTCCGTAAGGTTTCGTTGAACGTCGGTACATGTCTACTAGGTACACGGCGTCGCACAGATAGTAACGTCGTGGTCACCACTGTGAGAACCATAACATTTCACATACCCTTGAATAGAAGTTTGGGACCACAGACTGACGGACAAAACCGGTTATTCTCCGAAAACAACTGGGAAGAAGTAAGAATGTTTTCTTAAATGACTGAATTCTCGGACGGCATGAAAAACTTGTCTTCTTCTCAAATTTTTGCAAATCGTGACATGTTTTACTTCTGTCTCCCAAGGATGACACAAATAAATGTATTTTATGACAAATAGACAGAAACGTGAATCGGTAGCGTACTTTTATTGTGAATGTAATAGCCTAGTAATGAAGGTCGGGGTGTTCGTTCTCTGATTTAATTTCACGCTCCGAACTGAAACCCAGAGAGTAATATGAATAAGGTTGGCTCTATAGTTGTCCGCTGGAGTTTAAGAAACACAACACATTTTTCCCCCATTTAGAAGGATTGAATTTCTGTAGGCCTATTTCTTTCTTTGTAATTTTGGCACATGTTCCTTTTCTTTCTACGAGTCCCATACTCCCCTTTACTTGCATATTGGACATAATGGTGATGATTTGCAGCCAAGGAAACAAAATAAGTATGACATTCTGTCTCATAATTCGAAACTTTAACTTTCCACATACGACACCAGAATCTGTCCTTTATTGTATTTAACCTAAAGTTTCCAGGTTTTATGTAAAGTCCGAATACCCATACCGTATTCTCATTGTACCCTCTCCTAAGCCATAAAAACTCAGTCCACAACTTCGCACCATATTTCTTGTAAATTAATAGTATGATTTTCATCCAGTTTACGTCTGTGTCATTATAGTGGCCTCTTTTCTTCGGTCTTTTTCTTTATTACCGAAAATTCACATATTTTCTCATCTCTTCCATGTGAGATCAGTCCTGTAGCACCAGGCTTAACATAAAAAGCTCCGTAGTTGGTCCACGAAATGTGTTTGTTCGTTTCTCATCTATCTTAAAAAACATAGCATTTGTTTCCCTACACAGCCCCAAACGACTGGTCATTCTACTGGAAAGACACTATGTTCTCTGTAAGGTGTACGAAGTCAGTTGTGAGAAATAATGTACATAAGTCATGTATTTGTGAGATATGTGATGGGAAAAATGGCAACGAGGCAGATTTATCTCCAAGTACTTCAGTTCTCCTCTCCACCAACGCAGAACATTAATCGTCGTATTAATAATAATCTTATCAGAGAGACAAGCAGACGATGCCTGGAAAACTGTACACGTACGCTTTCGAAAATCTGTGGACGTTGGACACGAAAGGACCTTCCTATTCCTCTCTACAAAGCCCTGACTGACAGTGCCGTTTACACATTTCACTTGCTTATTCGTCTCCAAACGTTCACATTTAAATACGCATGCTTGACTAAGACGATGACATCGTACATAAGACAGGCCGGTTCCCTCGACACAGAGGAGGCCCCAAGGCGACTATGACAGCAGTGGCAAAACTCATTAGTTCATGAGATCTGGTTACGAGTCCCAGCAGGGCGCAGGGGGGCCGCGACGCCTGGACGGCCAGACCGACTCTCAGTTGCAGAGGGATATGGACTGGGACTTGGTGTGTAAAGTATGTACTGGACTAAATCACGTTCGCGCCAGATTTTAGATTACGTTCTCACTTTGTGGAAAATAGCATCATGAGTATTTTCATTTTGGGGTTTCTCGGCGGTAAATACGGTGGGGTGTGACGTTGCGCAATCGGTACATACCTACAAACTACATTACTTTTCTGTGCAGTTACAGTAATTGTAATCTGAAGATTCCCCTTCATGTTTATGACACCTCCTTCCTAACCCCGTAGCCACCGAGAATTAATCTGATGTTTCGAAACTTGTTTGAAATCCTTAATAGGATATTAATTTTTATGTACTCTTTCAAAGTAATATAAAATATATTTTTAGACAAATTAGAACGTGTGCTCAAGCGAAAGTTCTACAAAACCGGCGTTTCTCTCGAACTTGAGAAGCGTATGTCAGAACCGTTACATCCGTCTTCCTTACAAACAGCAAGTGAAACTTCTTGAATTCAGTTACAGCAAAAATAAATGCAGTCATTTGGAGAACACAGGGTTCACGCTTACCGTAATATTTCCAAGAGAGAGTATATACACTTTCTTCACTCTGCGATGCCATTACATTGCTACCTTCCAAAATGCCGTTCTAACGTCACACTCAGCGTGGAACGTTGTACTTTCTGGGCAAGACAGTACAAAAACAACTTTCCAGGAAGTGGTCTAGTAGCGCAAAGGCGTACAAATGCCGGGCGACTGAATTTTGTACGGTGGCGCTTAATATTTTTGGGTCCTCAGGATGGAAATTCCTTCGTATCAGCCATCTTAGGCCTAGAATTTTGAGGGTTTTTTTTAAATTTATACATCCATTTATTAGTGCGCAGCAAAAATCAATTTCTGGTAATAATAATACCATTGGCCCCACAAAAAAAAAAATTAGAAAATTCACCACGTGATAGTTAAAAAGTTCAGTTTATCGTTTTATGCTAATACATGAAAGACGGCTTGACATGTCACAAATGTATAAAGGGTTACCTAAACGTAAAGGTAAAGTTCACCCTAGAACAGACCACGAAGGCTTACAGAGGGAGTAGAGGTATAACTATACTCTTTCTTTAACCTCGGCTGCATATGTGGGTGGGTGGTAACCGCCACGCCCCGGTCGCTTTACCCTCGGAAAAACCCGGTACCCAATTATAGGAGGCTGGGTGAACCCCAGGGCAGGTCCGGACGCGTGCGAAAATTTTGCCCCCCACAGGGATTTAATCCCCGAACCGTCCAGCCCGTAGCGAGTCGCTATACCGACTACGCTATCCCGGAAACGTCTACCTAAACGGACTCTATTTAGTTTTCTGAAAATATCTGTTAATTTTGAACGACTCACTTTTAAAAGCAGCACATTGTGATTAAGAGATATTACATCCTATTTGCCAGTAAGTTTTAGAATTGTCGATTTTGGTGAGAATTTAGTAGAAAACCTCGTCTTCAGATTTAAATGAACCACATTAGAAAGACAACTAACGTAATAACAGCAAGTCCTACTACCTTAATCATGACACGTGCGGAGTTCGCATCTACCATCTCGCCTTGACTCCTTCAAGGACAGATCTTATAAAAATTATAGGCTGCATAAGGATCATAAAGTAAATGCCTATATTAATATTCCAGCGGTATCCTATTCCCACTCAATGCCAGCTATGTAACAATGTTACTCCTACAAATCAGAAGGGGCGTGGTGGTTATAAAGACTAGGCTACGGTCTTGACATCCAAAGGAAGCTGTTAGGATTTCTAGGAGTGGGAAGAGATTTATCTCTTCTCCACAGCGTCCAGACCGGTTCTGGGGACCTACCTGACATTATGTGCCTATAAATTATTACATGGTTCAGGAGCAAACTTGAACAGACACTACGAACCCAGCTAATCGAGAAAAATTTCTGTTTGATGGCGCTAAGTTTCATCTACATAATTAAAAAAAAAAAAACTGCCATTCGTTGTAATTTCAACCCGGTTCACTATTAGCAACTATTAAAGTCCATTTTAATATTATCCTTTCATCTACATCTCGATCACTGAAGTAATTCTTTCTTCCACCCCATACTCTTATTTATCTCTCGATTTCCCCACGAACAATGTCTTGTTACACCTACACATGTTGCATGTAATATAGCAAAAACCAATCAAATCAAATCGCGGATCGAAATACTTAATAATTAAATTCCGAAGAATCAACAGAGTTACAGACACGTGTAGATTAATGCTATGCTGGGCGCAAAAAATAAAATAATTACACCTGGCAAGACTCATGGCAGGTAGTATGTAACCTTGCCATCTCGTAAACAATATCTCATACAAGGGGAGAGTGGGATACGTAATCGCTATCAAGGATTTGTGCCATGGCTACACAAACCTTGAGTGCAATCGGAACCCACATTTACCATAAAAAAATAACGGTTTAGAAAGCGAATGATGTTACTGTCATTGTCATTTAGAACTGTCGCTGATAAACACACCAAAGATGAACTTTTTATGAAACTGGAAGATTATAGCGTTTTCATTAGGCGCTTTTCGCAAATGATGTCTGTACATTGTACTAGTTTATTTTAAGTGTCTGTCTGAACACGTTACACGCCATGTTCTTGCAGAATTCCCAGATTTCCCTTTCAAATTACCGAATTCGCGCTATTTAGTAGGGACTAAGTTTTTCTCTCTCTCTCTAATGAAATCCGACGAGTCAAGACTTATAGCAAAACCAATAACTAATACGATAGTAAGCCAGTTGAACTCGGAGATCATCATCTCGGTCTGTTTCTACCAGCATAAGATCCACGGTAATGAGGCGGCCGTGTGGCGTAGTAGGCACAATAACGATTGAATAACCGAGGAATCTTGCTTTGATTTCTGCCGTGGGAAAGAGATTTTTTCTCCTGCCAAGTGTCCAGACCAGCTATGGGGTACCGGGAGACTCTTCCGCCGCGGATAGAGGCCAGGTGTGCAGCTGGCACTCTCATCTAGTGTCAGGATTAGGAATGAGTGGAACTCTACCTCCATTCTCTCTATGCATCTTTGCTGCGCACAGACAACATTTTACATTTTATCAAGTTAATATCTTCCCCATTTTACAAGCATCCCAAACAGTTGCTTTCCAATAGATTTCCTTACTAAAATTTCATACCTACCCCATAACTCTTTGTTTCCCTATCCACGATGACCTGCATATCTCGGTGACAACACGGAAACAGGCGATTTAAGGTTTTCGTGCCCAGGAATCTGCGCCGTTTAAATACGATGCAATGTTGTATCCCGATTGTTTTACTAGGAAGACTAAACACAAGACCTCTTTGGTCTATGTATACGTGAATGTCTTCCCGTACTATTTATGGAAACTGCAGTTACAGTAAGGTTGCTGTAAAGTAAGAATAATGTAAAAACTATCTTTAACAATTTTCCGAATATGTATTTAAGAATATTTTACTCCAGCTTTCTTCTAAAAAAAAGTCCATCATAAATCCTGTAACAAGACATGGCTAACACCAGGAATTAAGATTTCATGTACACACAAAAGGAAGCGTTTTCTAATACAAAGAAACAGTAATGACCCTAATTTGACAAATGATTACAAGATATACTGTAGGATTCTAACAAGTGTCATTAAACTAGCTAAAAAAAGATACTGTAACAGCATTCTAACCTGTTCTAATAATAAAACTAAAACTACTTGGAATATTATAAAGAATGCCTCAAATATAAAACCAAATACACAAAATATAACCTCAATTAAGTTAAATGGTAACTTATCCTGTTTTGTGTGGCGCTGCGGCCCAACGCGGGCCATGGCCTCCTCATTTTTGAGGTTTCTAGATCACACACAACGACGCATCACAGTCGGTAGGACTCCTCTGGGCGCGTGATCAGTGCGTCGCAGAGACCTCTACCTGACAACACAAACACTCACAACAGACAGACATCCGTGCCCCCGGCGGGATTCGAACCCACGATCTCAGCAGGCGAGCGTCCGTAGACTTACGCCTTAGCCCGCGCGGCTACTGGGACCGGCAACTTATCCTTTAATGGTCAAATTATTACTGAGACATTTAATAAATATTTTGTATCAGTTGCTCAAAATATAAACGTGAATAATAACAATGCTAATGTTCCATCTAATCATGAAAATCCTATATCTTACCTATCCAGGGCATTTAATCAACCATTCCCTACCATCAATCCTAAATGTGTATCATCTAAAGAAATAGAAGACATAACAAAGTCACTCAAAATAAAAAATTCACATGGATATGATGGGATATCAACAAAAATTTTAAAACTGAGTATTCATTATATTTCTTCTCCTCTAACTTACATATGTAACAGAATTTTATCTTCAGGCATTTTTCCAACAAGATTAAGATTCTCTGAAGTCAAACCTATATTTAAAAAAGGAGATAAAAATGATACATCTCATTATAGACCTGTTTCTCTGCTCACATCATTTTCAAAGATTTTTGATAATGTAATCTATAATAGAGTATATCATAATATTAATAATAATCACGTTCTCGTTAATGAACAATTTGGTTTCAGGCATGCATCATCAACAGACGTTGCGTCCTATAAGTTGACCAAGAATATCATGACAGCATGAAACAATGAACTGTTAGTTGGTGGTATTTTTTGCGACCCTTATAAGGCATTTGACTGTGTCAACCATGACATCCTGCTGTCTAAAATTGAATTTCACGGTATTTCTGGAAAAGCTAATAACCTAATCAAATCCTACTTACAAGATAGATATTAGAGTATTGGTTGACCTTGATTCAAAAAAAATATTACTATGAATGGGAATCTGTTACAGATGGAGTTCCCCAGGGATCCTTACTTGGTCCCCTGCTTTTTCTTTAATATATTAACGTACCAAATGTAATATCTGATATATCTAACGCAGTGCTGTATGCAGATGATACTAGCTTGATAATTACTAATTCTGATAGCCAAAGGTTTGTAAAAGACATAAATACTGCTATATTACAATTAAACAGAAGGTTTAATAGCATATTATTATTATTAAATCTGGAAAAAACTTACTTCCTTCAATTCTTAACCAAAAATACTAATGCAACAGACCTACACATATCATACAAAAATCTCCAGTATACATAACACAAAATTTTTGGGATTGGTGATTGACAGTAATTTATCATGGCATTGCCATGTTGATCAAATGATACCAAAACTAAACAAAGCATCTTATGATGTTTATTATCAAACTTCTATCTCAACATGTTTCAAGCATCATTATGCCCATTATCAGGAGAACAAGACTGTGTACTATTGCATATGGTGTTCTTCACTGTAAAAAGAGGGGGAAAAAACCGTTAGATGTGAGAGCCGTAGTGTCTTTGTGTGGAGTAATGAGTAGTAAACATAGTTGGGATTTCGTGTGTATATATGTATGCCATGGTGTCTGATTGGTATCTAATTCGTATGTCAGATCTGATGTATTGGGTGTGGGTGTTGTGATGCGTGTTGCGCCTACTTGTTGAAAGGTGTGTGGTGTACGTGTTATTAGTTGCTTCCAGGGGGGGGGGGTGTGGGTGAGGGGTGGGGTGAGTACAGGTTGTGTTAGTATAGAGGGGGTGGTGATTTAGTAATAGACCGAGTACATACCTGGTTGTGCTGGCTGTGGTTGTGTGGAGCTAGGTCGTAAGCTGTTTGCTCTGTGTGAAGGTTACTGTTCGACTAGCCGGGTCATGTAGGAGGATGGGAGGGGATGAAGGCCATCTGGAGCAGTGGGTTAGGTTCACTGGCAAACCTAACCCACTGCTTCAGATGGCCATCAACCCCTTAAAGAGTTTTCTTTTTACAAACTCTTTTTACACATTGGAGGAGTATTTATAGGTGGAAATAAGGATCTTGGTTCTTATTATTACATTTTAACAATGTTATAAATTATTGTATTGCTGTTTAATTATTGTTCAATTCAAATCACTTATGATTATACATATGTGTTGTCATATACGTAGTATGTGTTTGTAGACTATTTATACTTTCAGCATTGGTCCCCTAGGCCATGTAAGGATCAATGAATTGTGGTGGTTTGACTGATAATACACAAACTGAACAGCATGCTTTGCTATTAAAACTGTTACATCTCTATTGTCAAGAGATGTGTGTACTGACATGAACCTGCAATGATATTCTTACTACACAAGGGAGAAAAATATGCATAGTGAATAACATTTGGGTCCTTCATTCTGGCAATGTCTGTAATGCCATATTGTATTCAAAGAGTTCCACAAGACATTTCTTTAAAATTCAATGAAGTTATTAAGAAAATAGAAGGTTTTACCATACTTTTCACCGGCAAATAATTTTCATGCATTATTCAGAACACATACGCACTCTCACATAAATCACAAGGTCCAGAGTACATACATACTTTTCCCATTTTGACTGAAACGTTTAACTTGTTACAGATGAATGCAACCCACAGCACTGTGCAATACCAAAACATTACCAGGAGATGGGATGCACACCTGTGTTTGAAGAAGGCCCTTGCTGTCCCAACAGATTTGAATGTAGTAAGTAAACAATCAGAATTGGATCTTATGTTTATTGGACGGTGCACCATCTTGATAGTTGAATAAAGACAGACCAACTTGATGTCACTTGCTTTATTATTTCATTATTTAATGCTCAACATGTTTCGAATGTTTAACACCAACACACATCGAACCATAGCAATACAACCCATGAAATAACTCAACACATAAGTCGCAAGCTCCTGAGGATGGATGTAAAGTGCTTCAGCCTGCATACGGATACCACACCACCCCAGCCGAACCACACCGTAACACCACCACACATTGAACCATAGCAATACAACCCATGAAATAACTCAACACATAAGTCGCAAGCTCCTGAGGATGGATGTAAAGTGCTTCAGCCTGCATACAGATACCACACCACCCCAGCCGAACCACAATGTAACACCAACACACATCGAACCATAGCAATACAACCCATGAAATAACTCAACAAATAAGTCGCAAGCTCCTGAGGATGGATGTACTAACATTCGAAACATGTTGAGCATTAAATAATGAAAAAATAAAGCAAGTGACATCAAGTTGGTCTCTCTTTATTCAACTATACAACAACAGATTTTTTTGATATGACGTACCAGACCACTTTAAAATAACACAGCTGTAACTGAACCCATGTTCTCATTTTTTCTATGTGTTCATGTAGTTTCCAGTAGTTACCAAAATCAAATGGTCCTGTACCTTGGATTAAAACAACTTGTATTATACTCATGCCATTTCCTCTTTTGGAATTGAGCTTTCTGGTAAATTATAATGCATAGTGCACCAAACTCTATTCTCAAAAAATACAAGAAAAACAAACTGAAAACACAGTTACAATTTAAAACATTTTAGTCAAGAGGTAGATAATGCAAAGAAAAAATGTTTGAGGCCTGTGCCATATTTATATGAAATGCTAAAAAAGTCTGCATAATATTCCTCTATAGAGTTCCAAATGGGAATATAACATGTTTCATAGATCAAGTTTAGAGGCCACATTGAAATGCCATGAACGTATACGAGCTAAATTAATCAGACTTAGGGAAACAAGCATAAATTATTTTATAGATAATCATAAAAAATATCAACTTCAAATGTTGCTGAACATTTTTAATTTAAAACAAATGACTTCCCAACTAGAATAGGCTCATCCTCCATTTCATTGATAGACAATTTATTTTTGGATAAGAGTAGGAAAGGCAATTTTAAACTTCTTCCAGCACTCAATCGCCTATCTGATCACGTTGTTCAAATCTTAATACTGGAACACTTCCAAGTGAGCGCCCAAAATATTGTTCATAAATACGAAGCGAGATAGATTAACGAAGATACAATACACACAGTTAGCACTAGAGAATGAAAACTGGAAGGAGATACACAAACAGGACAATATAAATAATAAATTCCATACATTTAACATATTTTTAATACAGTATGAAAATTCCTTTCCAATAACACAAAGAAGATATGTAAATACTGGTAATAAATTGATAACTACAGAAATCAGAACATCCTGCAAGTGCAAAAAAACTTATATATGCTAGTCAAAGGTTCACATAATCATGTGCTCAAACCATTTTGAAAAAAAAAAAAACTGTTAATATATTAGCAAAGGTAATAAGAGAAGTGAAGTAATTATATTATTATGAATTGATAAACCAAACAGAGAATAAAATACAGACAGTGTGAATGATAATCAAAAAGAAACATCCGCAATGCAGAAGATGGATAATATTTCACAAATGAGAATACAAGATAAACAGGTAAATACCCCAAAGAAACAGTTGATGCCTTTAATAAATATTTCATAATAGCTGCAGGCAAAATAAAAACAGACAACTTGAAAAGAAAGGAAGCTGTTAACCCTTATCCTGCTAACGTGGAGAATGGGGGTGAGCTTCTAATAATGCCAGCAGATGGCAGATGGGATTTGACTCGGCGTTTAAAGGATTAAAGTTTTACATGAAAGCGCAAAAGATGATATACTAGAAATGAAATTAATACCTACAACTGAAACTGAGATACAACATGTAATTGAATCACTTAAATTGAAAAACTCTGCATGATATGAAGAAATCTCAAGCAGAATCTTAAAATACTCTACACATACAATTACTAAACCTCTTAGTCATATATGCAATGCATCCCTTAACCAAGGTATTTATCCTGATAGAATAAAACTTGCAATTGTACAGCTGATTTACAAAAAAAAGGAGGAAAAAACTGATGTAGCTAATTACAGACCAATTTCATTACTAACACCATTCACAAAAAATTTTGGAAAAAGTGATGGATAGCAGATTAAGCCAACATCGGAAGGTAAACAGGATTTTGACACGAACAATTTGGCTTCCAAAAAAATGATAATACTAATACAGCAATTTATACAAGAACAAATAATATCTTAAAAGGCCTTAAAAGAACATAGCCAGATAGTTGGTATTTTTTGTGATATAGCTAAGGCTTTTGATTCTGTGAACCGTGATATTCTTTTATAAAATCTTTGCCATTATGGTATCCAAGGCACAGCATTATTTTGGTTTACATTTTATTTGGGGAAGAGAAGACAAAGAGTTCAGATATTGCATAATTAATTTTGTAAAACTTCTTCAGGTTGGGAAACCATGAAGAATGGAGTACCCCAGGGCTCCATTCTCAGCCCATTGTTATTTTTACTATAATCAATGATCTACCACGAGGAATAAATATTGATTATAAACCATTATTATAGACAGACAATACCAGCATACTAATCTCTGGCCCTGATTTTCAGGAAGTTCAATCTAAATCTTTAAATGCACTTGATAGTATAAACAAATGGTGCATGACTATTGGTCTATCCTTAAATTTAAAGAAAACTAAAGTAATGATATTTGAGTTTAATCAACAAAATAATGCCTCTTTTCAAATTACGTTTGGGGATGAACCAATACAATAGGAAATGAATGTCAAATTTCTTGGGCTGGAAACTGATAAATGAATTGGAAAATGCATATTGAGTTTATGTTGCCCAAATTTAACAGTGTGTGCTATGTGCTTAGATGCTTGTAGCAATATAGCACTATCAGAACTCTTAAGGTGATACATTATGCATACTTTCATTCAGCAATGATGTACGGAATAATCTTTCAGGGTAATTCGATAGACAGCAACAAAGTTTCCTTCAGCAAAAGAGAACTGTGAGGACAATACTGGGAATTAATCCCTGAAGTACATGCAAGCCACATTTTAAAACTCTGGGAATTCTGACAATGCCTTCACAGTATGTATTATCCTTAAAGGAAATTTTGGTTAATAATTTGTCATTTTTTTTCTCTTAATAATGAAATTTGTTATAAATTTACAAAAAGTATGAAGTGTCTACATGTCCCAGAAGTAAACTTGGAAGTATCATAAATAGATAAGAGTATACAGGTTTTTAACAGTTTAACAAACTGTGTAGCTACTTGATACAAAAGAATGAGTTTATAGGTACACTTAAAAGTGTATTACTGGAAAAGTCATTTTATTCAGTAATGATTTTGTAGACTACTGTGGAACATTATGAGAAATTGACTGTGTATGATAGATACACCATACATAGTCATATACTAATGTAGTTGTTTTAAATAATATTTCATAAATTATATATGAAATTCTCAAAAAGAAATTTATTAAATCATCCAACACAGACTTATGATGAGGTCAGGTTTAAGCAGGTTTATTGTGTCATTGTTAAATGTGTGTCTCCCATACCAGTTATTTTTAATCCCTAATAAAGTTTGTAGTAACTTATATATAATCATGATGACAAAGCAATATCATATTATTAAATTGCTTTCAAACTAATTTATATGTTGTACTCAGTTCTGTTACATTAGTTGTTTCTGTATTGTTTGATATTCTTACACATATTGTGTCCTCTTATAAATCCTGTACATGTCATGTCTTGGGACAAACGTTGGATATGTGAAATGTGTATGTATATAATGTAATGATGGCGGTTTTCACACATGAAATTCAGCATAAACTTTATTAAAATTAAAGGTTTATTTCCTGTCACAGAGCTTCTAGAAAAAAGCATTGGTCATTAGTCCATTCACTTACCTGAGTATGTTACCTGCACAATTATCATAATTTTAATTTTGGTCTTCAATCTAAATAAAGGTTTTAAAACTGGAAAACTCTTTCAGGTTCACTGTCTGGTCAAGATTCTCAAAAGTGTTATTATAAAGGAGTGGCATATGATGTAAACACTGAGCTGAATCCAGATTCAACAAATCCATGCACAGTGGGTTGCCGATGCAACAGCCTAGGCAATCGGTGGGTGTAAAAACAAACCTCAAATTAGAAAGACTAAGAATTAACTACAAGGCAGAAACTATATAATTAGAGGATATAAATTCATAATCAAATACCATAAGGGTGATTAAATCAAAACAATGGGTAGAAAAGAGACTCACATAAAATCTTTGTCATTCATTCAATGTTATCATTATAATGGATTATACTTTAACTAGTAATTTTAATGTGTTCAATCTTCCATGCATTAATCAGATTCATAATAAATAAATAACCAACAAAATGCACTTCAATGTGAATGATGTATTTTACACACTAAATTCTCATCCATTTAGTGAATAAAATACATCATTATGGATTTGAACTAGTAGATTACAGGTCAGTATTCCCAAGCCTTTCTCTTGGGTAATTTGACATGCACATGTAGTAGATTATCACTGAAGGTCTAGGGACTTAAAATTAATATATTAACTTTCTCGTTATAGATCACAACTGACATGTGTAAATGTTGAATGTGCTGAGCTGTTCCAAGGACCCCTGTCTGATCCTAACTGTTTCCGTCAGTATGAAATGGATCAATGCTGTTCCACAAACACCTACTGCAGTGAGTTCGTGCATAAACTATCTTCCTACGAGATGTAACAGATAAACAAACAAGAATTTTATACATGTAGATTCAATATGGCTAGTCTCAGAACAGACAAAATAACATTTACAATGTTCATGTCCGAAGTTTGTTTAGCAAGGCAAATTTACCTTACTTAAAAAAAACCCCTTATGATAAATTCACAGACAGAAAGTGACACATCTATAATGCCAAGCATTATAATGTCTACCAATTCCACTAAACCTGACAGCAAAATAATTCCTTTAGAATGATATATTTTTACAACTTCACAATTTCAGGTCCGAACACCACAGAAAACCAGCAAATTCCACCACTCTACGAATGTCAGTATGATGGAAGAACATACAAAGAAGGTCAAGTGATCTATCCAGATGATGCCCCCTGCAAGAAGTGCATATGTCAGAACGGATTTAACGGTAAACACAAGTTTTGGGTAGAAATCATGAAAAGTACCTTCCTAATGCAAACATCCAGTCCTATGGATCTCATGTTGTTATATCTTATTTGGAGCATGCACATATGTAATGCATTAACAAAATGCAATTTAGCTAATGGACTAACAAGCAGGACCTGGGCACAAATATTCATGTGACTCTGTCATACAATAGTCGGTAATCATACTGCTTGTAACTGTTACATACATACATAAAATACATACACTACCCACACATTATTACTACTACTACTACTGTTGCCACCGCCACCATACCAGCAATAATAATAATAATAATAATAATAATAATAAT